>OCTW013370946.1_pt1 | contig 74314 bp, 42 predicted proteins | sample 1539671 | NCBI WGS metagenome assembly OCTW01 (sample SAMN02144230, study PRJEB22623) | gut metagenome | biome: sheep rumen | host: Ovis aries | place: New Zealand | reverse complement strand
GAAGACGCTCAACGACGAGATTCAGCAGCTGACCGCCGACCGCAACGACGAGCGGGCGCAGAAGACCACCGCCGAACTGAAGAACGCCCGGCTGCAGACCGACCAGGCCTACCGCGAGATGGTGCTGATGGTGAACGCGCAGGCCATCGCCACGAGCATCGACCCCGAGGCCTCGATGCTCAACGACACCTACACGGAGCTGATCAAGTCGATACAGGAGACCATCAAGTACTACCGCCAGGTCAGCGACGAGCGCCGCCGGGCGAACAAGCGCGTCACGGTGAAGAGCGACGTCGTGGGCAACCACCAGTACGCCACCGTCGCGGGCTGGACGTGGGAGCGGCTGGCGCAGGAGAACCCGAAGTCGCTGGCTCCCGACCCGACACCCTCGGCCCCCGGCGTGGAGCCCGTGGTCAAGGCCGAGCGCATCGTCTCGACAGACAAGAAGGCGCTGGCCGCCGGCGGCCTCTGCGTGGCCCTCGACGGCGTGCCCGTCCTCCCCACCGCCGCCGTCGATGCGCTGAAGGTCTACGAGCTGATTGCCATCGGATGACCTCGCCTAGGGATCAGGGGGACAGGTCGCGTGATTCTGAATAGAATCATGGACCTGTCCCCCTGATCCTTGTATTTTTATTCCAGTCTTAGTTAGGAAATCGGTTTCCTCGTTCGTTATATAGGCAGAGTGGAGTCTGAAACAGGCGGATACTCATGGTTGACAATGATGAAGGATTGACGAAGAGGCGCTTGTGAGGTAATAATCACCGCATGAATTCGTTTTCATAAGTAAGATGGATATTGAATCGACAGAAATAGAGCGACTATTTATCGCTAATCACCAGCGGCTGTACGCTGTAGCGAGACAGATGCTGAAGGACGATGCTGAGGCCGGCGATGCGGTGAGCGACGTGTTTGCCAAGCTGGTAGACGGCTCGCTGAAGTTGCCCCAGCCCCATCCGGAAGGCTACCTGATGGCGGCAGTCCGCAACCTGTGTTTAGACCGTCTGCGTCGTATGACGGTTAGGGAGAAGATAGAGCGTAGCCTGTCGCTTCAGGATGTCGGCCCGGTAATCACCGAGCAGGAACGGGAGCGTGTGGTCGAGATGATCAGTTATGCGGAACGAACGTTTCCTCCTCAGACGTGGCGCGTGTTCCAGTTGCGCTTCGATGAAGGGCTGTTGTATAGGGAGATAGCCGAGCGGCTGGCCATCAGCGAGGTAGCCGTCTACAAGCACCTCGCTGATGCACTCGAAAGACTGAAAAAGAAATATAATCCGACAAGACGATGAAAGATATTGAGACATTGCTTAAGGTGACAGAACGTCCGCAGGACTATTCTGACGAAGAAATCCGACTGTTGATGGAGGATGCTGAGATGAAGGCTTACTACGAGTTGATGGTCAGTGCTGAAACAGGGTTTGCCCTCAGGGAGGGTCGGCGCAGACAATGTGATGAACTTCTCGAGGACAAGAACTCTGATTCGTCGCCAGGAGACAAAAATCCATCTCCTGTTTCCATTTTACTCAAGATGGCTGCCTTGTTTATCGGTGTGCTCTTGCTGTCAGGCATCGCGTATGCTGGTTATCGCATGGCCGTCGGCGAGGCTGGGGAGGCACCGTCTGAGTCCCCGTCGGCTAAATGGGTGACAGAAAAGCCCGCAAGCCCGCAAGAGGCGATACGTACTTTCGAGAATGAGGAACTGCAGGAAATCCTTCAGGTGCTGTCTGATCACTATCGGGTGGAACTTGTTTTCCACAGTGAGCGGTCGCGTCATATCCGTCTCTATACAAAATGGGATACTACGGCTCCGCTACAGCAGATGATAGAAAGGCTGAACGGCTTCGAGAAAGTTAACCTCCGACTTGTCGACAATCATATTATTGTAGAGTGAACATGAAACGGATCCTATATCTAATCATATTCTGCTGTGCCCATCATGTCGTTCTGGCACAGCATGCTTTTCAGGGCGTTTCGCTTTCTGAAGCACTTATAAAACTTGATCAGTCGGTAAGGCAGTATGACATCTCTTTCGTCTATGACGAGCTGGAGGACTTCACCGTGACTAAAACCATCAGCAAGGGACTGTCGCTGCCCGATGCCGTGCGTGAGGTCTGTGGCTTCTATCCCGTGAGGGTTTCAGTCAAAGGCCGGGACATCTTCGTGGAGTGCATCCAGAAAGACCGCACCAAACTGATCGGGCACCTTGTAGGACCGGACGGACGGCCTGTCGCCTATGCCAATATAGCCCTCTTCCTTCCGACAGACTCCGTATATATTGGCGGTGGCGTGAGCAATGAGGCTGGCGACTTCGTAATCCCCTGTGGTGCAGAGCGTGCCAGAGTCAGGATCAGTTGCGTGGGTTTCAAGACTATTGAGCAGGTGATGGCTATTGCTCATGTAGGGACCGTACGTATGCAGATGGATAACTATTATCTGGGCGGTGTCACCATCGGAGGCCTGAAGCCTGTCATCCGCAATGAGGCTGACAGGCTGCAGTATATCGTAGGCAATGACGACTTCGCCCGGGGACTCACGGCTCAGGAACTGTTGAGCCGAGTGCCAATGGTCGTCGTGACGGGCGGAGAGGCGATGATTCTCGGCAAAGGTCCGGCCCTCTTTATGCTCAACGGGCGTATCGCGGAGATTGGCGATGAGACCATCCGACAGAAGCTGTGGACTTTGAGATCGGAAGATATCGAGCGGATAGAGGTGATCTCTAATCCCTCTGGCCGTGATGTGAGGGAGACGACGGGTAATGGCTACATCAACATTGTGATGCGGCGTAGTCAGACCTTGGGATGGCGCGGTGATGTGGGTCTGGGAGCGAGTGTCAGTGATGACTGGAGCGGCCGTGCTAACGGATCGGTCGGCTATGTCTCAGAGAAACTGGATGTGACACTTGACGCTCACGGCAGATACATCAATAAGATGACAGGCAGTCTTACATCTTATCCTATATGGGGGGATGAGGTCACCGTTATTTCAGATGCTTGCTCGAAACGGACGGACAAGAACCTTGGGGCTAATCTGATGCTCCGCTACCTGCCTGTAGAAAATCTCGAGTTAGGAGGAATGTTGTCTTGGCAGAGCCAAAAACCCAAGACCGTCATCGATGGGACAATCAACTTGCCTGTCACAGACAGGTTCTCTGACTCGAGAGCCGAACGAAATCCCAACGGCAATAATGACGCAAGGAGCCTGACGGCCTATTGCGACTGGCGCTTTGGCTCAAGAGGCAAGCAGTTAAGCCTGACCTTTTATGATTATAAGAAAGACGATGATGGAAGGTCTCTGACATTGACAAACGTATTTATCCCATATTTAGGACATCCTACTGAAAGGATCGTTGACTACAGTAGCCGTGCCGATTATCATATACAGTCGACCAGAATCGACATGATGCTGCCATTTGCCTTGGCTACTATTGATGTCGGGGGCGCCTATACCAATATCAAGAACAGTGATGTCGTAGAAGAAGAATCCAAGGTGGGCTACATGGTTAAGGATATTCATGATCATGACTATCAGGAAAAGACAAAGGCTGCATATATATCGATACATCGCAATTGGGACTATTTCGGTATCAAGGCAGGTCTGCGCTATGAACATATCGGATGGACTGAAGTCGACGGCCCCGTCGGAGGTGTACAGGCACACAATAAGGAATCCGTAGAGTATTGGCTGCCATCACTTAGCCTGTCTGTCAACCCTCTCGAGGGACAGCATGTCAATCTCTCGTGGGGAACCAGTTGCTTGCGGCCAAACTTCTATGATCTAAACCCGTCCAGGGTCTATAAATCCATTTATGAATACTCAGAAGGGAATCCCCTGTTGAGGCCGAGCAGGATGAGTAATATCGAACTTAGTTATTACCATCATAAGGGTTTTAATGCCAGTCTCTATTATCATCACGGCAGTAATATGGTGACGAAAGTAACGAATACCACCTTGTCGTTAAGTGAGAATAATAATGTTTTTGCAGAAACCAAACCCCAGAACATCGGGCGCTTCAGTCAGACAGGACTCTATCTGCGTTACCAGCATCGCCTGTCAGACCGTCTGATGGCAATGGCAGAGGGCGAGGCCTTTTATCACGATGCTACAACAGATTGGCTGTCAGAAGACTGCTGTCTCCATGGCTGGGGAGGGCGTATGACTGTCTCTGTAGACTGGTTCCTGAATGACAGTCATACCCTCATGGCGAATGGCCGCTATCAGCATTGGTTTAAAGACTATCAGGGTATGACTGGTACTGACGCCTACGGATATTTCTACTTTGCACTGCGCTACGCACTGCCGGGCAATCGCCTGAGACTGTCTCTCGTGGCCAACGACCCATTCCGTCAGCATGTGACTGACGAGTTTATCCACAACAGCAGAAGGTTTGTCGTGAACGCTAATTACGTCGATAGTGGAAAGATGAATCATACCGTCCACACCCTCCATCATAGTCATTATATAGCCCTTACTGCCACTTATTCTTTTGGTGGCAGAAAAGGACGTCATATCCATCGCGATTTGCAAAATACGGAACAGAAGCGCGCAGAGAGACAATAGAGTGACTGCTCAGCGCTTCTTCGCCGGGGCCTTGTTGGCGGCCTTCGCCGTGGCACTCTTCGTCCGAGCGGCGGCGGGCTGCGACCTCGGCACGTAGGTCTGCTGCTTCATCAGCATCCAGGCGGCCTCGAAGATCTTGTTGCGCAGGAACTCGGGGTACTGCGGGTGGGTGGCGATGAAGTTCTCCACGATGAGCCGCGCCTCGGTCGACTTGTGGGCGCCGAGCATCGCCTTCAGCCAGCTGGTGGGGAAGAAGATGTCGCTCGTCTTCTGGATGTACTGCAGCGACTGCAGGCCGGGCTCGATGAGGGCGTTGCTCACGGGCTCGAAGACGTCGGCGCAGAGCAGTTCGAGGGCCTTCAGCGCCCAGGGCTCCTGCTCGCGGTGCTGCGGGTGGAGCATCTCGTTGAAGAGGCGGGTGCGCAGGGCTGGGTCGGGACTGCAGACGCGGCTGATGTAGTCGAACTCGCGGCGCTCGTCGGCCGTCTTCAGCCGTTTGCGCTGGGCCGCCAGCACGGGGTGGTAGGTGTCGCCGCGGGCGATGGCCAGGCGGTAGGCCATGTTCATGTAGTCCTGCTCGCTGAGCAGCGGGTCGTTGTGGCGCTGCCAGATGGTGTAGATGCGGTCGAGCAGCTCGGGCGACGTGGCGTTCTGCCCCAGTTTGCGAAGCACGTGCAGCCGGCAGGCGTCGGAGTGGTTCACGTCGATGAGGTCCATCATGCACAGTTCGAGCGTCTTGCGCTCCTTCGGCGGCATGTCGAAGGCAATCTTGAACATGTGGTCGACGGCGGTGGCGATGATGAGCGGGTTCTTCTCGGTCATCATGAGGCGGTGCAGCTCGCCGAAGTGCGAGGTGGGGATGCGCCCCAGCAGGTAGTTGTCGTGGATGGTGAGCAGCAGGGCGTAGCGGTTCAGGTCGTTGCGCGTGGTGATGAGGCGCTTGGGCAGGATGGTGGCGAACTCATCGTCGAGGGTGAAGTGGCCGTAGCCCTTGCCGTCGAAGTTGGGGATGATGTAGTTGGGCTTGCCCACGACGCGGAAGGAGTAGACCGAGTCCTTCATGTCGACGGTGACGGTGCGGCTGGTGCCGAGTTCGTAGATGAGCCGCAGCTGGAACTTCTGCGGCCAGACGATGCCGCGGCGGTAGGGGTCGCGCTGGGTGACGACGATGCTGCCGTTGCTGTATGCGGTGTGGATGGTGGGCATGCCTTTCTGCTTCACCCACACGTCGCTGAACTGCCTGACGCCGGCCTTGGGCTCCGCCTCGTCGAGGGCCGCCACGAGCTCGTCCCACGAGGCATTGCCGAAGAGGTGGTCGCGCAGGTATTTCTGCAGCCCCGACTGCATCGCCGGGGCGCCCATCACCTCCTCGAGCATACGCATCATCACCGGCGCCTTGTCGTAGATGATGTTGTCGTAGAGCAGACTGGCGTGCTCCAGGTTGCCCAGTTCCTGGGCGATGGGGTGGGTGCCGTCGGTACGGTCGATGGCGATGGCCCGCGTCTGGTAGGTCTTCAGGAAGTTCAGCTCGTGGTCTATGCGTGAGAACTTCCGGCGCGTGATCTTCGAGGCCATGAAGTTGGCCAGCACCTCCTTGGTCCACACATCCTCGAACCACTTCAGCGACACGAGGTCGCCGAACCAGAGGTGGGCGGTCTCGTGGGCGATGAGTTCCAGTCGCGCGGCCTTCTCCTCCTGCGTCGCGTTCTTCTCAAGGAAGATGCGGCGGTCGTTCATCTGGATGGCCCCCGGGTGCTCCATGCCGCCGAACTGGTAGCCGGGCAGGATGACCATGCCGTAGTTCTTGAACGGACAGCCGATGCCCGTGTAGCCCTCCATCCAGTTGAGCGACTGGTCCACCTCCTCGAACACCTGGTCGAGTTGCGCCACCTTCTCGGGGTCGGTCTCGCGGTAGAGGATGCGCATGGAGCGGCCATCGCGCACGGCCGTCTTCTCCTGGAAGTTGCCGGCCACGAACGAGTAGAGATAGGTAGGCAGCTGGCAGACGTTGTCGCTGGTCATCGTCTTCCAGCCGTCGGGCACCTTCAGCGTGGTGACGAAGACGGCCCTCAGGTCGGGCTGGTCGAAGCAGGGGAAGGCCGAGCGCGCCATGTCGGGCACGAACAGCGTGTACATGTAGTCGCCGTTGCGGTTCAGGGCCTTGTCGCTGGCGATGAATTCCAGCTCTATCTTGTTCTCCCCCTCCCGCATCGCCTCCATGGGCAGGATGATGTGCTCGTTGCGGTAGGTGGCGTCGATGGGCACGCGCCTCGACTTGCCTTTCTTCTTCTCAATATAGGCGTAGCTGCCGCCGTCGAACGTGCCCTGGAAGTCGAGGATCACGTCCTGCGGGGCATCCAGCGTGAAGGAGATGACGGCCTTGCCGCTGACCGGCTCGTGAGCGGCGGCAGGGATGTCGAACGAGAGGTCGTAGACCACCTTGCTGATATGCGCCTTGCGGTGCTCGGCGAGTTCCTTGGATACGCCTTTCTCGATGAGCGACGGCAACAGGGTCGCTTGTTTGGTTGCAGGATGTGGAGTGGCCTCCGCGTTCTTCGACTGAATCACCCCGCCCGGGGCGGTCAGGCACAGGGCCAGCGTAAGGAGTGCTGTGATATTTTTCATCGATGCTCGGTTTTTGTTTGCAAATTTAATTAAAATATTCTAAACCTCCATGCTTTTCATGGTTTTTTTGCGACAGTTTAGTAATTTTGTGTCCTGAAAGAGAGAAAACAGCGCATGAAGATGTGGAAAATCCTGATGGCTGCGACGGCGCTGTGCCTTGCCGTGGCGGCCAGGGCGGAAGACAGTACGGCTGTCAGTCGCCAGAAGGTTCACCGCCTGGAAGTAGAGGCGGTGCCGGGACTGATTCTGCATACCAACGATTTCCTCAGGGGGAACAACAGTGAGGTGCGGACGATGAACCACGCCTTTACGGCGAAGGTGAAATATGCCTTCGCCCCGCCGCCGGGCTCGATGGAGGCAGCGCACTACAAGGGCGTCTATCAGGGTGTGGGCCTGGCCTGGCACGACCTGAACCCGCAACTGGGCCATCCCTTGTCGCTCTTCCTCTTCCAGGGCGCCACCATCAAGACGCTCGCCCCGCGGCTCTCCCTCGACTACGAGTGGAACCTGGGCCTGGCCTACGGCTGGAAGAAGTATGATGCCGTGAGTAATCCCGACAATCGGGTGATAGGCTCCAGGATGACGGCCCATATCAGCGTCGACTTCTATCTGCGCTACCGCCTCTCCAGGCAGTGGGACCTGAACCTCGGCGCCTCCGTCACGCACTATAGCAATGGTAATACGTCTATCCCCAATGCCGGCCTGAATATCGTAGGCCTCAAGGTCGGCGCGGCCTATTATTTCCGGGAGAGAGGGAGAGTGGTGGCTTCGAGGAGTGAGGAGTGTGGAGTGATCTCGAGGAGTGAGGAGTGTGGAGTGAGGAGTGAGATTACTTCCAGTGCGGAATGTGCGGGCGACACACTGTCAGCAGACTATTCTCACTCCTCACTCCACACTCCTCCCTCCTCGAGACCGTCTCCTCCCTCCTCCAAGCGCTGGACGTGGGACCTGACCCTCTACGGCGCATGGAAACGGAAGGGACTTGAAACGGAGGCGGGCTCTTACGCCATCCCCGGGAAATACGGAGTGGTGGGCGTCAACGTGAATCCGCTGTACAGAATCAACAGGTGGCTCAACGTGGGCCCCTCGCTCGACGCATCCTATGACGCCAGCGCCAACCTGGAGTTCGACACCCCCACTGGCGACAAGTTCCAGGAGCCTACGGAGGCGGATGTGCGCATGGCACCCTGGTACCGGCGCATGGCACTCGGACTGTCGGGGCGCGTGGAGTTCACCATGCCCTATTTCACCATCAACTTCGGTATCGGGCATAACATCGTCAATGCCCAGACGGACGATCTGGAGGGCTTCTACGAGATCCTGGCACTGAAGGTCCACATCCTGCGGAAGACCTATGTCCACATCGGCTACAGCCTCTACGACTTCTATTACCCCAACAACCTGATGTTGGGCTTAGGCGTACATTTATAATATAGGACTTAACCGTTGCAAGTCTGCTGCTTGTCTCTCAGATAGCCTGCGAAGATGCGCGCTGCACTCTCCACCTTTGCCGCACAGGGGCGTGTCTTGTAGTACTCCGCCGTGCGTGGCGAGGCCTCGTAGTGGCTGATGGCCTTCTCGTGGCCTTTCAGTCCTAAGATCTCCGCGCAGACCAGACTGCCGTTCTCTGCCTTCGACTTCGCCAGCAGTTCCTGCACCACCTTGTAGCAGGCCGACTTCCCCTCGCGGTCGCTGCCCTCCGTCTGGCCGCAGTCGAGTCCCACGAGCATCACGATGCCCGAGACGGCCCCACACATCATACGCATGCGGCCCACGCCGCCACCAAAGCCTGCGGCTAATTTCTTGGCCAGCGTGTCGTCGAGACCATACAGGTCGGCGAAGGCCGCCACCACACTCTGACAGCAGCCGTAGCCCGCCATGAAATTGTCTACGGCACGCTTCACCCTCTCTTCCAGTTCTTGTTCACTCATGATGATAATCGGTATTTACGACTGCAAAAGTACGGTATTTCCCAGACATAATGGCATAACGATACCTAAGATTATGTTAAAAGAAAAAAAAACTTTGCGGCATTGTGCCTATATATACCATATTTTAAGTATCTTTGTAGGCTATTAGAAGGAACTATTAAGTTGTTTAACATTTAAATGTTTTATTATCAATGATTTATTCTAAAGAAGTAGAAAACATGTGTAGCGTTTGCAAAGGCGCTTATCATGGACCTGCACCTATCCCTGAGGAGGGCAAGTGGGTAGCAGTGAAAGAAATCAAGGAGATCTCTGGCTACACGCACGGAATCGGCTGGTGTGCCCCTCAGCAGGGTGCCTGCAAACTGAGCCTGAACGTGAAGGACGGTATCATCCAGGAGGCTCTTGTCGAGACGATCGGTTGCACGGGTATGACTCACTCTGCCGCCATGGCTTCTGAGATCCTGCCGGGTAAGACCATCCTCGAGGCTCTGAACACAGACCTCGTCTGCGATGCCATCAACACCGCCATGCGCGAACTCTTCCTGCAGATCGTCTACGGTCGTACGCAGAGTGCCTTCTCTGAGGGCGGTCTGGCTATCGGCGCTGGTCTGGAGGATCTGGGTAAGGGTCTTCGTTCACAGACCGGTACGCTCTATGGCACCGTTGCCAAGGGTACCCGCTATCTGGAACTGACCGAGGGTTACATCACTAAGATGTATCTTGATGCCAACAATGAGGTTTGCGGCTACGAGTACGTACACCTCGGCAAGATGATGGAGGCCATCAAGAACGGCATGGACGCCAATGAGGCTATTAAGAAGAACACCGGCTCTTACGGTCGTACGACTCAGGAGCAGGGTGCAGTAAAGGCTATTGACCCACGTAAAGAATAAAGGAGGATACGACTATGATTAGAAAAGTACAGTTTGAGAGTCAGGAGCGCCGTATCAACCAGGTTCTTGCTGCTCTGAAAGAGAATGGTATCAACAGTATTGAAGAGGCCAACGAGATTTGTGAGAAGGTAGGCGTTGATCCTTACCAGATGTGTGAGGACACCCAGCGTATCTGCTTTGAGAATGCCAAGTGGGCATACGTCTGCGGTGCTGCCATCGCCATCAAGAAGGGCGTGAAGACGGCTGCCGACGCTGCTGAGGCTATCGGTATCGGTCTGCAGAGTTTCTGCATCCCCGGATCAGTGGCCGACGACCGTAAGGTGGGTGTAGGTCATGGTAACCTCGCCGCCCGTCTGCTCCGCGAGGAGACCGAGTGCTTCGCCTTCCTGGCCGGTCACGAGAGTTTCGCCGCCGCCGAGGGTGCCATCAAGATTGCCGAGATGGCCAACAAGGTGCGCCAGAAGCCCCTCCGCGTCATCCTTAACGGTCTTGGCAAGGACGCTGCCCAGATCATCAGCCGTATCAACGGCTTCACATACGTACAGACTAAGTTCGACTACTTCACAGGCGACCTGCAGGTGGTGAAGGAAGTGCCTTACGGCAACAACCCCAGCCGTCTGAAGGTGAAGTGCTATGGTGCCGACGACGTCCGTGAGGGTGTGGCTATCCTGTGGAAGGAGAACGTCGATGTCTCCATCACGGGTAACTCTACCAACCCCACCCGCTTCCAGCACCCCGTGGCCGGAACGTACAAGAAGGAGCGCGTGCTCGCTGGCAAGCCCTATTTCTCTGTGGCTTCTGGTGGCGGTACTGGCCGTACCCTGCATCCGGACAACATGGCTGCAGGTCCTGCCTCTTACGGTATGACCGACACTCTGGGACGCATGCACAGCGACGCTCAGTTCGCAGGTTCTTCTTCAGTGCCTGCTCACGTAGAGATGATGGGCTTCCTCGGCATGGGTAACAACCCGATGGTGGGTGCTACCGTATCCGTGGCTGTGGCCATCGACCTCGCCTTGAACAAGAAGTAATCTTCTGCTTCGGCAGATTCTGGAATCCAAGGCCCTGCCAGATTATTGGCGGGGCCTTATCAAATTAAATAATAACAACTATGAATAGACTTAATCTTACCAATTGTGCAGCCGTTCTCTGCCTCTCTGCCGTTCTGGCAGCATGCCCACAGGCGACCTCCGCACAGACCATCACGGGCCACTATGAGGTGCCCGCCATGCCAGACTGGGCCAAGAACGCCGTGTTCTATCAGATCTATCCGCAGACTTTCTGCGACTCCGACGGCGACGGTATCGGCGACTTGAAAGGTATCATCAGCAAGCTCGACTATGTGAAGAGCCTTGGTGTGGATGCCATCTGGCTGAACCCCTTCTTCGACTCCCCCTTCAACGATGCTGGCTACGACGTACGCGACTACTACAAGATAGCACCGCGCTATGGCACTAATGAAGATGCCCGCCGACTGTTTGACGAGGCCCACAAGCGAGGCTTGCGCGTCATCTTCGACTATGTCATCAGCTACACAGCTATCGACCATCCGTGGTTCGTAGCCTCGCAGAAGCAGCAGCCCAATAAGTATTCTAACTACTACATCTGGACGGAGACAAACTGGGTCGACCCTCCACGTGAGTTCGCTGGACAGTTCGTCAAGGGCTACGGCCAGCGCAACGGCCAGTTCATGCGCAACTTCTACTGGTGCCAGCCTGCGCTGAACTTTGGTTTCGCCAATCCCGACCCGGAGCAGAAATGGCAGCTGCCCACCAACCACCCCGATGTGCTGGCCATGCGCGAAGACCTTAAGAACGTGTTGCGCTTTTGGATGGACATGGGAGCCGACGGCTTCCGTGCCGACATGGCTGGGGCGCTGGTGAAGACCCGTAGCGTGAGGGGCAATGAGCAGTTCTTCAATACCAATGAGAACGAGACGAAGCTTTTCTGGCGCGAGATACGCCAGCTACTTGAGAAGGAGTACCCACACGGCTTCATGGTGGCCGAGTGGTCGTACCCCGCCGATGCCCTCGACAACTGCTTCCATGTAGACTTCTTCCATTGGTTCAAGGGTTACAACGACCTGTTCCAGAAGGAGAGCTGGCGCATCCTCAACGGTGTGAGTGAGGGCCATAGCTATTTCGACGCTGAGGGGAAGGGCGACGTGCGCGACTTCCTCAAAAGCTATATGGACCAGTATCAGAAAACCGTAGGCAAGGGCTATATCAGTCTTCCGTTAGGCAATCACGACAATGCCCGTCTGGGTAACCGCCGCACCGACAAGGAGCTCGAGATCATCTACGCCTTTGGCTTCACCATGCCTGGCGTACCTTTCTTATATTATGGCAACGAGATCGGCATGCGGCAGCTGCCAAAAGACTGGCCTCAGGTGGAGGGTGCCTACCAGCCGCGAAACGGTGCACGAACGCCGATGCAGTGGAGTGGGGGCAAGAACCTCGGCTTCTCTGACGGTGCCCCCTCGGATCTCTATCTGCCTGTAGACCCCTCTGCTGATGCACCCAATGTGGCAGCACAGGAGAAGAACCCGCGCTCGCTGCTCAACAAGACGCGCCAGCTCATCGCCCTGCGCCACAACGAGCCCGCATTGGCTAACTATGCGGAGTTCGTGCCTGTGTATCCCTCTGCCAACGAGGCACGTCCCAATGTCTATCCCTTCGTCTATGCCCGTGCCGCAGGTGGCGACGTGGTGCTGGTGATGCTCAACCCCAAGGCAGAGGCTGCCGAGGCCACGTTCAACGTCAACGTGAAGTTCAGGAAAACGAAACTGCTCATGGGCGACAGCTTTAAGATATCGCACAATAAGAAGACTGGCGACGTGACGGTGCAGATGCCTGCCACCTCGTATGCCGTCGTCAAGTTGTTGTGAACAGGATAGGAATCTCAGGTTAGGAACACTTCGAGGGCGGGAATCCAGTCTTCGTTGTTCACGGGGCAGAGGGTGTGCATGCCCATGGCGGAAGCCGTTTCTACATTTCTTGGCCCGTCGTCGACGAAGAGGGTCTCCTCTGGTAGTGACTCCTGACCGCGAAGCATCATCTCGAAGATCTCCCGTCGCGGCTTCATCACCTGGCACTCGTAGCTCAGGTAGAGGGCATCGAAGAAATCGCTGATGGGGTGACCCTCACCATCGAAGTCGTTCGATGCCCACTGCATGATAAAGGGATTCGTGTTTGACAGTAGACACACTTTGTAGCCTCTTGCCCTAAGGCTGAGGAGGGCTTTAAGGTTGCGTTTGGGCACGTGGTCGACATAGCCTTGCCAGGCAGTGCCGCATTCCTCCATCGTCAGTTCCCTTCCTATCAGCACGCTCAGTTCCCTGCGGAAGTCCTCGGCCGTGATCCGTCCGCTCTCCAGATCGCCGAAGATGCCCCTTTGCTCAAAGGCATCCAAGCGCTGGCGCGCATCCTTCAGGCCGAGTTCTTCAAAGCGCTTTACCGCCTGTTCATAACTCAGTGCAACCACCACGCCTCCTAAATCGAAGGCGATGTTTCTTATCGTATAGCTCATAGTCAGATCTCGAAGTCGAGACAGGAGCGCTGCACGGTATAAGGACGAACCTTGCCGTTGGCGACAGCCACATGGGCGGGATGCTTGGCATAGCCTTTCAGGGCCTCTTCGCTCTCGAGGGTACTGTCGAGCATGACGTCGGCATTGGATGAGGCCAGCCGGCCATCGATGTGGACCTTTACGTCGAGCAGTCCCGGCACCTTGCCTACGAGACCTTCCAGTCCTTCTTTGATACCTGCCTTGACGGCCTTCTTCTCCTCTTCGGAGAGTTCTGGATTCAGTGTCCAGAGAATGATGTGCTTAACCATAATGAATCTAATTAATATTTGAAATGTGGAATTGTGATAGATCGAAATCGCTGGGCAGTTCGAAGTGCTGTTTGCGCCCAGTGGTAGGATGAACGAAGGTGATGGCCTGTGCCTGGAGGTAGAGGCGGTCGGCCTTCGTGCCATAGAGTTCGTCGCCCACGATGGGACAGCCCAGGCCGTCGGGGTGGGCGCAATGCATGCGCAACTGGTGGGTGCGGCCCGTGTGGGGCCAGAGGGATAAAAGGGAATAGTTTACGGTAGCCTTTTCACTTTCCAGTAGGCGGTATTCTGTGATGGCACGCTTGCCCCGCTCGCGGTCAACGACTTGGCGCGGACGATTCATGGGGTCGCAGAGCAATGGCAGGTCGATGACGCCATGTGACTGAGCGGGGATGCCCTCGACGACGGCGAGGTATCGCTTCTTGACAGTGTGGTCGAGAAACTGCTGTTGCAGGGCGTGGTAGGCCTCAGGGGTCTTTGCCGCAAGGATAATGCCGGAGGTCAGCATGTCGAGCCTGTGTACGAGCATCGCCCCAGGCCAGCGCTCTTGCGCCCAAGTGGCGACACAGTGCCTCTCTGTACGTCCTGGCACACTGAGCATTCCAGAGGGCTTGTTGATTACGGCGATGGCATCATCTTCATAAACCACCTGTGGCACCATGTGTGGGAAACCGTCTGCGTCAGGGCTGAGGTCGACGTCTAAACCCTGAAGCATCCAGGTGAGTATGGGCTTGCACTTGCCGCGACAGGCAGGATAGAATTGCCCGTGGTGACGGATGTCACTCTTGGGTGACGGCCCCCACCAGAACTCGGCCATACAGAGCGGCTTTAGCCCATTCAAATAGGCATATTGCAGTAGCTTGGGTGCGCAACAATCGCCCGTACCACCTGGTGGTAAGGGGTATCTCCTGCGGATGCGAGGCGAACAGTGGTAGTCTTGCCAGATATCGACAAGGTCTCTCTTCTCACCTTTCGCATTCAACATCAGGTATTGGTGGAAGAGCCATAATTGAAGGTCCTGCGACATCTTTTGGGGGATGAGGGCGGAGGTGCAGTGGTTCGTTGGTACGGTGGTGCGAGATATGACTGAGGCGGATATCTCACGCTCCTTGGTCTTGAAATAGCCGTTGGGATCCTGGGCGTCGAAGACGGGGGGTACGAAGTAGGGCCAGTCGTTACGGCCTTCGAGGAGTCCGGAGTAGGCGGCGAGGAAAGAATAGGTTGTAGTGGGCTGCTTACAGTCTACAGCTGCCTCCTCGACCACCAGCACACCGTACATCTTACCTTCTTTAGGGGCGATACGGGCAATCTCGCGCTTGACTTCTTCGGCAGCGAGGATGCACAGCGGATGGGGCTCGTAGCAGAAAGGATATGTAAAGCGCTGGGGCTTCGGAATGTCAGAAGAAAAATGATGCAGCCTCATGTGTAATCTCTCACCTCTCACCTCTTGTCTCCAAAATATCCAGGCACTTCTCTACAGGGATGCCCTTGTTCCTGTCAGGAGTGTCTCTGTAGCGGTCGATCATACGGAAGACGGTGTCCATGGCAGTGCGGGTACAGGTCTTCAGCGTCTCACCATTAAGGAGATGGCCAATGAGTACGGCAGAGAAAATGTCGCCTGTGCCATGGAAGAGGCCAGGGATCTCGTGGTACTCCAAGTGGAAGTAGTTGCCGTCATAGTGGTTGAAGCCTGCCACGGCGTTTTGACCGTCGATTTTGCAGCTGGTGATGAGTGCTGACTGGCAGCCAATGGCGCAGAGCTTGTCGAGCAGGGTGACGGCCTCCTGCCAAGTGATGCCTTCCATATGGATGGGAGTGCCCGTCAGGTAACAGGCCTCTGTGTAGTTGGGGAAGGTGAGATGTGCCACGCTGACCATCTCGCGCATCAGCTCCACCTGCCGCTCCGTCATACCGTTATAAAGGCGTCCGCCATCGCCGAGAATGGGGTCTACGAACACGGTGGTGCCCTGTTCGCTCTGCTCCTTGCAGTAACCTGCCACCAGGCGTGCCTGCTCGTCGCTGAACATCAGTCCTGTGCAGATGGCGTCGAAATTGAAACCTAGTTCCTTCCATACGGGCAGCGTGCCGCGGATGTACTCGGTTGTGTCCTGAATGTTGAAGCGACCATAGTCGAGTGTGTTCGACACTAAAGCCGTGGGCAGACTGTACGTGGGAATACCCAGATACGACAGGATGGGCAGCATCGCTCCCATTCCCACCTTGCCGTAGCCTACGACATCGTTGATGAGCAGTATCTGTTTCATATCTGGGTGCAAAGATACGAAATAATTGTGAATTATGAATTGCAGATTGTGAATTATTTCGTACCTTTGCAGACAAAATATGGGAAATCAGCAGAGTTCGCCTGTTTTGGCGTTACAACAGCAACGGTTGTTGCTCCAGATGGAGTATGCGGCCGAGAAGGAGACCTTCCGCAAGCAGACAGAGGAGATGGGGCTGCAGCGGAAGGTGAAACGTGGTGATGCCTGGTGGCCTGTGAAGATGGGGAAGAGCTACTACAACTCGCTGAATCAGTTTGTGGTAGAGTTGCATCGTCAGGGCGACGAGGAGATAGAGCATAACTTCGAGTTTGGCAAGCCTGTGCTGTTTTTCACCAGTCAGAGTAATCGGAATCCACAGGGGAATCCGACAATCCATTACTTCCCCTTCACTGCTACCGTGAGCTACGTTGATGGTGACAGGATGGTGGTGGCGGTGCCAGACAATGGGCAGCTCATCGACGTGCAGTCAGCAGAGAGCGTAGGCATCCAGCTCTCTTTCGACGAAACGAGTTATCGGACAATGTTCGACGCCCTCGACAGAGTGATCAAGGCCAAGGGCCGACTGGGATATCTGCGTGACCTCTTCTACTCTCACCAGCAGGCTGAGACCTTCAGCTTTGCGCCCCTGCGCTTCCCTTATCTTAATCGTACGCAGGAGGATGCCGTCAATAAGGTGTTGCGGGCGAAGGATGTGGCCATCGTACACGGACCGCCAGGTACGGGGAAAACCACCACCCTCGTAGAGGCAATCTATGAGACGCTGCGGCGAGAGAACCAGGTGCTGGTCTGTGCGCAGAGTAACATGGCTGTGGACTGGATATCGGAGAAGCTCGTGGACCGGGGCATCAACGTATTAAGAATAGGTAATCCTACGCGCGTGAATGACAAGATGCTCTCGTTCACTTATGAGCGGCGCTTCGAGGCGCATCCCGATTACGAACTGCTGTGGAGCATCCGCAAGGCGATCCGCGAGTTGCGTGCCCATCGCAAACGTGGGGACGAGAAGTATCATCAGAAGCTGGAGCGGCTGAAGGAGCGTGCTACGGAACTGGAGATACGTATCAATGCCCAGCTTTTCGGAGAGGCCCGCGTTATCGCCTGTACCCTTGTGGGATCTGCAAGTCGACTGCTCGAGGGACAGAAATTCGGCACCTTGTTTATTGACGAGGCAGCCCAAGCATTGGAGGCCGCCTGCTGGATACCCATCAGGAGGGTGAGCCGCGTGATCCTTGCCGGCGACCACTGTCAGCTGCCACCCACGGTGAAAAGTTTTGCCGCCTTGAAGGCAGGTCTGGGAAAGACCCTCATGGAACGCATCGTGGAGAACAAACCCGAGGTGGTGACACTGCTTAGGATGCAGTACAGGATGAACGAGGAGATTATGCGTTTCAGCAGCGACTGGTTCTACGGCAACCAGGTGGAGAGTGCCCCTGAGGTGAAATATCGTTCCATCCTTGATCTCGATATCCCCATGACGTGGGTGGATACGAGTAAGCTCCCTCCACACTCCTTGATGTTCAAGGAGGAATTCGTTGGTGAATCCTTTGGACGTATTAACAAGGCTGAGGCCGAACTCACGTTGATGGTGCTGGAGAACTACTTCAAGAAGATTGGCAAGGAGCGCATCCTTGACGAACGACTCGACGTGGGTATCATCTCGCCTTATCGGGCACAGGTGCAGTATCTGCGTCACCAGCTGAAGAAGAAAGAGTGGGCAAAACCCTATCGCCATCTGATCAGCGTGAACACCGTCGACGGGTTCCAGGGACAGGAGCGCGACATCATACTCATCTCCCTCGTACGTGCCAATGATGAAGGGCAGATAGGCTTTCTGCGCGACTTGCGGCGCATGAATGTCGCCATCACCCGTGCCCGTATGAAACTCATCATCCTCGGCGATGCGTCGACCATGACGCGCCATCCGTTCTATAAACGTCTTTACGAATACGTCGAGGCACTCTGAGGCGCTCTCCTAATTAATAAAAGCAAATTTTTGCGCTCTTTCTTTGTATTCTCGTGGTTTTGACGTATCTTTGCAGCCAATAAGATAGTTCCTGTAGGAGAAATGGAAATAAAGAAGGTGAACACCCGGGAGGAGATGAAGCAGTTCGTGCAGTTCTATTACGATCTGTACAGAGACTGTGATTGTGCTGTGCCTTTCCTCTTTTTTGATGAGATGGATACGCTCGATAAAAAGAAGAACCCTTCGTTTGAATATTGTGAGGCGGATTGTTTCATGGCTATTGACAAAGGTAAGGTCGTGGGGCGAGTAGCTGCCATTATTAATAATAGGGCTAACGAACGGTGGAAGACGAAACAGGTGCGCTTTGGGTGGTTTGACTTTGTGGATGATCCCGAGGTGTCGGAGGCTCTGCTCCATACGGTAGAAGAGTGGGGGCGTGAGCGCGGCATGACGGAAATGATCGGGCCAATGGGCTTTATCGACACCGATCGGGAAGGCATGCTTGTAGATGGCTTCGACAAACTCGCCTCGATGTATATCATTTATAACTACGCTTACTATCCCCAGCATATCGAGCGCCTGAACAGTTTTGAAAAGGCCAATGACTGGGTAGAGGTGCGTGTGCGGGTGCCAGAGGTGGTACCAGAGAAGTTTGCCAAGGTCACGGAGATGGTGCGCCGTCGTTATAACCTCCGTGTGCATAAGTTTACGCGGCATGAACTGATGAAGGAGGGACGTGCGCATGAGATATTCCATCTGCTTAACGCCACCTATAAAGATCTGTATGGCTTCTGCCAGCTCTCCGACCGCCAGATAGACAAGCTCGTGAGCGACTATATTAAGATAGCAGACCTGAACCTCGTCACAGGTATCGTTGATACCAACGACCATGACAAGCTTGTGGGTTTCGGCATCACCTTCCCTTCGTTTTCAAAGGCCTTGCAGAAGACAAACGACGGAAGGCTCTTTCCCTTCGGGTGGTGGCATCTGCTGAAGATCCTGAAGTGGCACAAGACGGATACGGTAGACCTGCTACTCATAGGCGTTCTGCCGGAATACAGGGCCAAGGGTGCCAACGGACTTATCTTCGACGACCTCATTCGTCAGTTCCAGCGCTACGGGTTTAAATGGGCTGAGACAGGACCGATGATGGAAACCAACGAAGGGGTGCTTTCGCAGTGGCAGTACCTCGACTCCACGGTATATCGTCGCCGTCGTTGTTACAAGAAAATACTATAAGAGTTATGATAGACAGTATGACATGGGAGTTCGTGCTCCGTATCTTCGTTGCCGCCCTTCTGGGCGGTGTGATTGGTTTGGAACGTGAGTATCGCGCCAAGGAGGCAGGCTTTCGTACACATTTCCTTGTAGCACTGGGCTCGGCTCTGTTTATGATTGTTTCAGCCTATGGTTTTGAGGGAGCGATGCATACGCCAGAACATCGCTGGGACGTGTCGCGTGTGGCTGCTCAGGTCGTTTCGGGTATTGGCTTTATCGGTGCCGGAACGATCATCTTCCATAAAAGTGAGAACGTAGTGCGTGGACTCACCACTGCCGCTGGTGTGTGGGTGGTGGCTGCCATAGGTCTCGCCTGTGGTGGCGGTATGTATGCCCTTGCCACCGCTGCCACTGTGCTTGTGCTCGCCGGACTCGAGGCCTTCAACTTCTTTCTTCACAAGTTTGACAAGCATCGCGGGTCGTAGCCATCTTCTGTGAGCAGGGTATAAAAGCCCAGAAGGTGGAACCATGACCAGCACCGTCGCTGTGGACGCCAATCTCGCCGCCACAGCGCTCGATGATGCTCTTCGAGATAGCAAGACCCATGCCTGTACCCTGTACGAACTCGTCAAGTTTGACAAAGCGGTCAAATACGATGGCTTGCTTGTCGCGGGGGATGCCTGCGCCTGTATCCTCGCAGTAGAGGTATAACCCGCCTTTTTCTTCCTCGTAGCGGTAGCCCAGCCGTATGTGTCCCTCTGTAGTGAATTTAACGGCGTTGGTGACAAAGTTGGTGAGCACTTGCTGGATACGGGCTATGTCGAGGGCGATATAGAGATGCTTGCAAGGACTGTCTTTCAAGAATTCCACATTAGGATTTTGTACACGTTGCGCCAGCGTGATGCAGATGTCGTCGAAGTGTTGTGCAAAGTCTACGTCGCTTGGTTCGATGGCGATATTGCCGTCAGTGATGGTAGAGGCTTCGATGATGTCGTTGATGAGGCGCTGCAGCATGTCGCTGGAGTTACGGACGATACGAACATATTCTCCACGCTCGGGCGAGTCGCTGAGCGCTTCTATGACGCTGGTGAAGCCGACAATGGCATTCAGGGGAGTCCGCAGCTCGTGCGTCATCGAGGCCATGAAGGCGCTCTTCATGCGGTAGCTGTCTTCTGCCAGGCGTGTCTCGTCTGCCAGGCGCTGACGGGTGTTAACGAGTGTGGAGATGTTGTTGGTGATTCCCTCGTGGCCGATGATAGTACCTTGCTTGTCGTAGACTGGGTTCAGGGTGATGTTATAGACGGCTCCTGGCTTGGCGATGGTAGGCTGGACAGTGTGGATAGTACACGTATGTGGTTCCCGGGTCTTAGTGTCGTAGAGGATATCCATCATAGGCTGACGCTCCTCTGGTGCGATGACGCGCTGGAAGCCGGAGAAAGTGTGTATCACTAAGGGTTTGTCAGGGGTCTGGTAGAATGAGATCTGCTCATGCTCGATGTTGCTACGTATGATGAAACGCTCGCTGTTGGTAAGCAGGTATTTCAGACGGTCGAACTGCAGATCGATCTCTTCTTGCGTCTCTTTGCAGGTCCGCTGGAGTTGCCGGAGCGTGAGGCTGTTCTGTCTGGCCTCGGAAATATCGAAGGCAGTACAAAAGTAGTTGACGATCTCACCTTCGGCATTGATAAGGGGCATGATGCTGGCCTCTATGTAGCGGTCGATGCCAAAATCCGGATACACCATGTGCTGACAAAAGAGGATGTTGTCGCGTGACTCTTTGCTGTAGACACCTCTGAAGATAGGCGTGTCGAATATGCTGACGTTCTCCCAGAAGCGTTTCGCGTTGTCGTCTCTTGTCATGCCGCAGAGTTCGCGCATGGCATCGTTGAGGGTGATGAGGCGCCCGTCCTTGTCGTAGAAAGAGATGGCGACGAATGGCAGGTTGGCGAGCACTTGGTATTGATGTACGAGGTTGCGTGCCGCCCGGTCTTCCTCCATCTCCTGGGTCACGTCGTGTATGGCATTGACGATATAGGCTGGCTGCCCGTCTTCGTTGAGCTCGCTGATGGCATGCCCGTTGAAGGTAAGCCATTTCGGTTCTTCGATGGTGCCGGCATTCCATCGTTTGTTGAGTTCGAAGTGTCGCTCGCGGCCGTCAAGCAGACTGCGCACCTTCTGGCGGAATTCTTCTTGCTGGTCGGGGTGGATGCGCGATGTGAATTCTTCAAGCGTCAGTCCTTCGTCGGGTAAGACATGTCCGTAGCGGTTTCTGAGAAGGTCGTGGGCGATGTCGTACTCCATGACGGTGAAGTTGCCCATGTGAAGGGCTTGCGACATCATCTCATTGAGTTCCCTCGAAGCGCGGGTGGCACTGATGACGTGACGGCGCGCCAGACGGCTGAAGAGCCACAGGATGGCAGCGAGGGCAAGGATGGCGAGGGAGATATATACCCAGGAGTAGTCTGACTGCTTCACAATCGTCTCCGGGTGAAGCCAGCGGTCTTGGATGACGGCCACGTCACCGCGCTGCTTCAGTCGTGAGTACTGGTCGTCGATCTCTTCGATCAGCTGACGGTCGCGGCCGATGAAGTGAATCTCGGAGATGGGGATGCCTACATCGTTGAGGGTCAGTCCTTCGAGGTTAAGTTCCTTGATCTTCCACTTTAGAGGCTCCTCGCCCCAGACAAAGTATTTGTAGTCGCCGTGGATGATGCCCATAAGGGCAATCTTTGGTGTCTGGTATTCTATTTTCTTGATATTGGCAGAATCGTTTTCGATGAAGTAGTGTGCAGAGTAGTCGCCAGTCTTGAATACAGCTCCCTCCTGTTCCAGTTGTCTCATGGTGACCAGTTCCGTAGAATCGTCAGCGAGCGTGACCACGCGGATGCGGTAGTAATTCACAATATTCTCAGACACGACAAAAGGCTCCTTGCGGTAGCGGCGGCCATTGGCAATGATAATGTCTGCATCGCCTCGCTCAAATGTCTTTAGTGCGATGCTCCACTCCTTCATGACAAATTTGACGGGGATGTTGAGCTCCTTGGCTATTGCCCGCATCAGGTCGATGTTCTTGCCGGCAGGCTCACCCTTGTCGTTTAGGAACTCATAGGGCGGTTTGTCCCAGTCGCAAACCACCACTAAGGGATGCTTGGCATTGTATCTCTCGCTCAGCGTCTGGGCGAACGTCATGATCGCCGAGGCGGAAAGCATGATGAGTATTGTTGAGATTCTCTTCATAGGTCTAAAGGAGTTTTTTACGTTTGATGGCCGATGCGTGGCAGGGCAGCATGATGTACACGGTGGTGCCGGAGCCGAGTTCTGAACTGATCTCAACAGTACCACCCATCTGCTCGATAAGCTCCTTGGTGATGGCAAGGCCCAGGCCCTTTGTGTCCTGAGAGGCCGATTGCTTGTCGTTCAGCCGGGCGGTGAGTTCCGGTGACATGCCTTCACCCGTATCGTCGATGGAGATGACAAGACGGCGGCCGATATAGTCGTATCGTGCCTTGACGACGCCCCTCTTCGTATGTTGGGCTGCGTTGGAGGTCACCTGTCTGATCACTTGTCCAAGATTCTCTGCATCGATATCTACCACGAGTTGCTCGTAAGGATTCTCAACAATGTAGTGCGTCGACTCGTTCTGAAATTTCATCCATCCTGCCTCGCACTGATCCTTGAAGATCTCCGCGAAATTGCACGGCCTGCGGTTAATCTCGACCATCTTGGCTTGGAGGCGTGACAGATAGAGGATGTTGTCGATGAGATGCAGCAGATAGTCGGCATTGCTGAGGATACCCTCGCAGAGGGTGCTCTCTTCGGGGGTCGGCCCGTCTGGGTCGAAACGTTCCACGTAGTTCACGACCGTGTCCATGGGCGTGCGTATTTCTTGAATCATGTTTTTCACGAACTGATTCTTCGCATGCTCTACCTCCTGTACTTTCGCGGTCTGGATCTCCAGTTGTTTACGGATATTGCGCAGCTCGCTGATGTCGCACAGCAGGCCGAGATATTCCACCACCTGTCCGTGCTTGTCGTAGAGGGGCATCATGCGGAACTGGAGGGCCAGCTGCTTCCTGCCTCTGATGCGCAGCGTGGTGAGGATGTCGGCTTTGACGTCCTTCTTTTCGCGGTTATCCATCTCGTTGAGCATGCGCATGGCGAGTCGCTTTGAGGAGTCGTCGACGAGGGTCATGCAGCGTGCCTGGGTCATGGCGTGTTGAACAGTGCCGACGCTACGGTATATGGTGAGTGTGTGCGTGGCAGGTGAATAGGTTGCCAGGCGGAGGTCGCTCTCATGGAGCACGTTGTCGATGTCGGCGTTATACTGCCGCAGCACGCTTCTCACTTCGTCGAGCCGATGCTGCTCCACCTGGCACTGGGCAATGCCTTTGACCGTCTCCGACACGTCGTGTATGATGGCAAAGACGCCTTGAAACTGTCCGTTGTCATCGTTGGTAGTCATCAGCCGGAACTTCAGGTTTCGGTTGCCTGTGCGGTGGATACTCCTTACCTTGTGCCGCCCGCAGGCCGTGCTGTCGGAGTCGAGCGCCATCGAGGCGTGATAACCGTTTGTATCCTGAAGGCTTAGTTCGCCGATGTCGACGAAGTCAGAGAGATGAGGCCGCTCTGCGAGGATCATGTCTTCCTCGCACTGGTAGATATCGCAGGCCTTCTGGTTGATTTTTGTCAGGCGCCCTTTGCTGTCGAAAAACATGATGCCGACGACAGGTGTATGGAATATGCTCCAGAAGCGTAGTGTGCGCTCCTCTTCGGCGCGCTGACGGCTGCGCTCCTGGGTGACGTCCTTCTTCGTGCCGATGATGACGGCGGGTCTGCCGTTCTTGTCTCGTCGCAGAACCGAGAGCACTATCACGTAGTCGCGAAGCCTGTCCTGGCCATCGTCGGGGTCCTGAGCCCTAAGGTTCAAGGTGATGACGGTGGTGGGGTCTTTAGAGGTGGACAGCTTTTCGAGCGCCTCTTTTAGCTTGGCGAAGTCGGCGGCGCTGTAGCGCTGGGAGAACTCCTCTGTGGAGTAGGTGCAGGCCACCTGTCCGCTCTCATTGCGCCAGGCGAACTCGTGGCTCTTGATGTCGTAGGTCCACATGCGCACCTGACTGGTCTGCAGCACCAGCGACAACCGCTGGTTTTTACGCCTGTTAATGCGCGTAAGCTTGCTGTTCTGAAGGCGATAGCTCACGAGGTAGACGAGTGCGATAAGTAGCACGATACCTGCGGCAATACTTGTATAGATCATCCACCGGGGCGTCACGTCCCTGTTTTGCAGGCGCTCCGGATAGAACCACTTGTCCTGCAGGGGCTTCAGCTCGTCCGTGGCGTTCATCTTCACCAGCTCCTCGTCGAGCAGGTCGAGCAGATGCTGGTCGTGCGACATGAACTTGTATTCGCCGTGCGGCATGTTCACCGGGGTCAGCTGCAGGTTGTCGATAAGGTAGCGGTGCATGAGCCACTTCAGCGTCAGCGTGTTCCACACGATCTGCCCCTCCTCCTTCGCACTCACCCGCTGGATCACCTCGCGGATGTCCTTCTCCGGGATGGCGTTCTCCTCCCATCCGTAGTCTTTCATCAAGTGGTAGCACATCGAGGTGTGGTTCACGATCACCTTCAGCCCCGGCTTTCCCAAGTCTCTGAAGGTCTTGATCTCCACGGGCTTCGATTTCGGGGTGACCACGCTTTGCGTGAACAGCGTCACCGCATTCTTTCCGTAGAGCCCGTATTCGTCATGGTATCCCACGGCGAGCGCAAGCGTTAAGTCGCTCTTACCGCTCTTCAGGTCGTTGAAGGCTTCCTCCGAAGATTTAAGCTTAATTACATAAGGTATGTTCAATCGCTTCATGACGAGGCGGATCAGGTCTACGTTGTAGCCCTCTGGCTCGCCCTTATCATTAAGAAACGCGTAAGGCCACAGGTCCCACACGCCTTCGTAGATGAGGGGCTTCTCCTCGGTATATTCCCTGGCGAAGGTGCCGGCGGTCTGCTCCTGGGCGCGGGCGGGTGTCGCCAGCAGCACGATGAGCAGGGCTGCGGCCGCTGCCAGCCGCGCCAGACCCCGTGGCGTATGTCTTTCTGATGCGATGATGATATTATCCATTCTGTGTAGCGTCTATCGTTCGAGTCTTGTCGCTTTGACAGTGCAAAGTTACAAATAAAATGCGAGAACACCAAAGCAAAATCCCACAATCTTTTACGGTAGACTGTAAAACTGTAAATCGTAAACAGTATTTGTGATTCTCGGAGATAAAGGATAATAAAGATACCCCGCCTGTTAAGGGTGTAAGGAATAGGCGATGACACTGTCAGGGATAGGACCTTACGCAGTAAACTGCCATACTTTATAGGGATAAAGTCCTATCAGCAACTGCATGACTTGGCATTCCTTACTGCATAAACCCCTATCCCTGACGAACTAAAACTCCTGCAGAGCATTTTATAGCAACTTCGACCTGATAGCGTTGAAGGTATGGCCGAAAAGCGCGTCGGTTTTCATTTTCTCGCGCGTGTTATTATTAATAATTATAATTATATTTGCCCTTATGGGCAAATAATTAATTAATAAATAATAATTAAGGCAGCACACCGTGCTCGGTCAGTCATGTTGTGTCTTTGTTCCAGTTCTGTCATTGCTCTGCTATTTGAGAATCATTACCTTTGTCGTACATATCAATTACTTTCAAAGTGCTAACAGCAGGACGGTTCTTTTGTTATCATACATTTCGATAACAGAAGAACCGTCCCGCTGTTATTCAAGACCCTCTCGAGATATGCTGAGCCGCAGCCCGCAATCGCACTAACCTTATGTTAGTGCAAAGGTACAAAATTTACGTGAAACGACCAAAGAAAAAGCGCAAATAATTTGGCAAAAGATGAAACAATTTGAAATAACTCGAAAGAACTTGAAACAACTTGAATCGGAAAGCTGAAATGCTTGCAGGATTTCAAAAATATTCGTACCTTTGTAGCACGATTCATGGAAATGAAGCGCAGCGCGTGAAAATATCCTTCCGGGCCCAGAGGAGATGGACACGATGAGCTGGACACGAATCATGAAACTGGAGTGCTATTCTGAAATGTTCGTAGAAATGCGGTTCCCCTGCATGAGCTGATGCATCATGTGAGGCGGATTGGTGTCTACGGGCTTCGACGTAAAGTCGGGGGTATCGTAAGAGTACATAAGCCTGCGATAGAATTGTTTGGGGTCACGTTGGGGTAGGAGAAAGGGTTTGGTGCCTGTTCCTTTATTTTGTCGTTTCGTCTGCTGTGTAGCCTTTCAGCTTTATAAGGTTTAAACAAAAAGTTTATCAAACGTATCAGAAACTTTACGAAAAGTAACATTTTTAACAGAAACACAATTCCGCAAACTATATGTTACAAATTGCAAAGTTTTTAAATAGAAAATGTAATATCTTTGCACCGAAATGCGGATGGCTGGCCGTGAGAACGGCGCCTGACGCAGAGAACAGAATAAATATCAGCTAATCATTTTTATAACAATTAACTAATTAAATGTATGTGGAAATTCAAGTCACACTTCGTGCTGCTCAAGACGCAGTTTGTGTTCAGCCTGTCGCCGCCCTGAGCGTGGATGCAGAGCCTCGCCAGTGAAGCGGAAACAATGAGGCAAATCGAACACTTGTGCTTCACAAGACTAAAGGTGATAGTTTAAACCAATTAATCTATAGTAAATACTTAAAGTATGAATCGAAAATTTAGAAAGACAGCGCTGCTGATGGGTGCCTTGACGCTTCTGGGTCTGGGCTACTCGTCAAATGCCAATGCCGCAAGAGCTCCTCAGGAGGTCCAGCAGGCAACGAAGAAGATTACAGGTACTGTAGTCGATGCACAGGGCCCCGTCATCGGAGCCAGCGTAGTTGAGAAAGGTAAGACCGGAAACGGTGTCATTACCGATTTCGACGGAAACTTTACTCTCAATGTCAGCCCAGACGCTACGATCGTTATTTCGTACGTCGGCTATGAAACTCAGGAAATTAAGGTCGGTAATCAGTCTTCCTTCAACATCACGCTGAGCGAAGACGACTCTGTTCTTGATGAAGTGGTGGTGGTAGGTTACGGTACGATGAAGAAGAAGCTCGTGACTGGTGCCACTGTTCAGGTGAAGGGTGATGAGATCGCCAAACTGAACACCACCAACGCTCTCGAAGCTATGCAGTCAAGCACGCCTGGTGTACAAATTACCCAGAGTTCTTCACAGCCTGGTAAAGGTTATAAGGTTTACATCCGTGGTATTGGTACTACCGGTAACTCTACTCCTCTGTACGTTATTGACGGTGTAGCAGGCGGTAACCTTGACGGCATTAACCCGAACGACATTGAGAGCATCGACGTGCTGAAGGATGCTGCCTCTGCAGCCATCTACGGTGCCCGTGCTGCTAACGGTGTGATCCTGGTTACTACCAAGCAGGGTAAGGCTGGTAAGATTGAGCTCAGCTACAATGGTGCTATGGGTTGGTCTAACGCCTACAAGCGCCCACAGCTTCTCAATGCTCAGCAGTATATGACAATCATCGACGAGTACACTTTCAACACCTCTGGCCAGAAGATGGATTGGGCTGGCTATGCTCCTGCCGACATCCTTGCAAAGGTCAATAACGGTTGGGAAGGTACTGACTGGTGGGGTGCATTCGAAAACAAGAATGCTCAGCAGCAGAATCATTCAGTGACTCTGACTGGTGGTACTGATCGTTCTAAGTTTGCTATGTCTTACACCTATACCGGCAACGAAGGTATCATGGGTGCAGACAGAGCTTCTTACTACAAGCGTCACACTATCCGTATCAACAGCGACCATGTGCTTCTGAAGGCTAAGGACTTCGATGCTATCACCATCGGTGAGAACATCTCTATTGGTTATAACAAGAACCACGACCTGGCTGAGGACGGTATGTATTGGAGCTACATCCACAGCTTGCTCCAGACTTGCCCGCTCGTACCGCAGTACGCTGACAATGGTGACATCTATTACTATCAGGACTTTGATGGTAATGTTAAGTATGGTCAGGGTTGGAATGCTTCTTTGTTCAGCAACCCCTGGGAGAACCTCGAGAAGGGTGGCTTCAACTCTATGGCAGAGAGCCGCAGCATTAATGCAAGCGCTACTGCTTTCATGACTATTCAGCCTATCAAGGGCCTGAGATTCCGTTCTCAGTTCAACTATTGGTGGGGCGCCAATGCATATCGTAACTACAATGAACCACGTTCTTCTGGTTATGGTAATGCAACATCTCCTATCTATAGTGTTAACCAGAGCGCTTCCTTGAATACAGGATGGTCAGTTGAAAACACTCTGACTTACGATCTCCCCATCATTTCTGGTCACAAGATCAGTGCCATGGTTGGTCAGACATTCCAGAGCACTGCTTGGAGTCAGAACATGGGTGGATCCAACAAGGTTAATTATGGCGACCAGCTCGCAACTCTGAAGGGTTGGGATTCTGCATACCTTTCAAACGTCAAACTGGTCAACGCTACCGATGCAACTTTGACTGGTGGTATCAATGATGAGGAATACCTCGCTTCTTGGTTCGGTCGTTTGACTTGGGACTGGAACGAGACCTATATGGCAACTGTTACCATGCGTTATGATGGTTCAAGTATCTTTACCGATGGTAAGCGTTGGGGCTTCTTCCCCTCTGTATCTGCAGGTTGGGTAGTTTCTAACGAGAAGTTCATGGAGGGCACCAAGAGCTGGCTCGACTTCTTCAAGCTTCGTGCTTCTTGGGGTCAGAACGGTAACTGCTCTATCAATAAGTACCAGTATCTGGCTACCATCGCTCTGTCAGGCGAGGCATACGACAGCGGTTATAAGTTCGCTTCCGATTTGGCCACTTCTGTTGCAGGTACCCCGAATGTTGGTGCTTACGCAAACATCGTGCCTAACCCCGACCTCACTTGGGAGACCTCTGAGCAGCTCGACTTCGGTTTCGACGCTCTCTTCCTCAACAGCCGTCTGGGCTTGAACTTCGACTGGTATAAGAAGACCACTAAGGACTGGCTGATCGGCGGTAACCTGCTGGCTATCTATGGTACCAATCCTGCTGCCATCAATGGTGGTGACGTAAAGAACACTGGTATTGAGATTGCCCTCACCTGGAACGACAGAATTGGCAAGGACTTCAGCTATAACATTGGTGTGAACTTTGCTACCAACAAGAACGAGGTAACCCGTATCGCTAATGACAACCACTATATCAATGGTCCTAGCGGCGTTCTCTCACAGGGTACTGAATATTGCTACCGTGCAGAGGAAGGCAAGCCTATCGGTTACTTCTTCGGTATGTCTTACAGCGGCATCTGGCAGAATCAGGAGCAGATCGACGCTGCACGTCAGGCAGGCAAGGCCGTTCTTGATAACGCACAGCCTGGTGACTGCATCTGGGATGACTGGAATGGTGATGGTGTGATTACCTACGCAGAAGGTGCTACAACCGACCGTCATGAGATTGGTAATCCTAACCCGGACGTGATGCTTGGTGTAAACCTTGGTCTCGGCTATAAGGGCTTTGACTTCGCTATCAACGGTGCCGGTGCATTCGGCATGCAGATCATGCGTTCTTACCGTTCATTCTCTGATGCTCCTTATCAGAACTACGATACCACCATCCTGAACCGTTGGTATGGTGAGGGTACTTCAAACAGCCAGCCACGTATTTCAAGTACTGGTAGTGAGAATACCAACTGGGTATCTAACCGTTACATGGAGGATGCAGACTACTTCAAGATCAAGACTGTAACTCTCGGTTACGACTTCAAGAACATTTGGAAGGGTTGCCCGTTCCAGCAGCTCCGCTTCTATGTGCAGGCTCAGAACCTCATGACCTTCACTGGTTACACCGGCCTCGATCCTGAGGTAGGTAACTCTGCAGGTGGTAGTGGTTGGGCATCTGGTATCGACCTGGGTCTCTACCCGCCATCTCGTACATATTTGGTTGGTGCAAGCATCAAGTTCTAATTGAAAATTGAAAATTGATAATTAATATGAAGAAATATATTTTATCAGCATTAGTTGTTTCAACAGCAACTGTGTTTACAGCTTGTAACGATATGCTGGACACTGATCCGCGTGTTACAGATCTGACAGCTGCTACATTCCCTGGTAAGCCTGGTGATGTAGAGGCGTTGAATGCAGCTACCTATAGTATCATGAATACACTGGGTGGCGGAGACCAAAGTGGTATTTTGAACAATCCTTTCTATTGGTGGTCATTGATGTCTGACGACTGTTACGGAAGTGGTGGTCTGCAGGATAATGTGGCTAAGTCTCTGCATCACTTCACAACGGCTAGCTCAAACCAGTATGAGCAGGATTTCATCCTTCTGTATGGTGGTATCTCACGCGCTAACAACCAGATTGAGACCATTGATAACGTGGTTTGGACTGACGCTCAGAAGGCTCAGCGCAATCAGCTCCTTGGTGAGGGTTACTTCATGCGTGGACTCTATTACATGTGGCTCAGCCAGTTGTACGGAGATGTACCTCTGATTACATCTACCGTCATTACGGACGAGATGCAGCAGCAGGTAAGTGCTGAGGATGCTATTTATCCCCAGATCATTTCAGACTTTGTTTCTGCTAAGAATCTGATGAAGCCCGAGAGAGCCAATGGTTCTGGTCATGCTGACAAGTTCGCTGCTGAGGCTTTCATTGCTCGTGCATATATGTTCTGGGCTGGCTTCTATAAGGGTGTCAAGGATCTTTCAACTGGTTCTGGTCCTGCCATTACTTTGGTAGAGCAGGAAGGTTGCTCTGGTGGTTCTCTTTCTCAGGCAGACGTTGTTGCTGGTTTGAAGGACATCGTTTCCACTGGTGGTTACGAACTTCTTCCGGACTTCCGCTCACTCTGGCAGTATTCTAACAGCTTGCTGTGGGATGAGGCACATGATAACGCAGATGGCACTGGCAATGCAGAAGGTACCCATGCTTACGCTTTCATCGCAGACATGGACCGTGCAAACTGCTTCGACCAGCCCGGTATGGGTAATGGTAACAAGGAGGAGATTTTCCAGATTCAGTTTATGAATGCCTCTAAGTGGGCTATCGGTGGTACATACAACAACCCGCGTATGTATTCTAACTACCTCTCATGCTTCTGGGGTCTTCGTAATGGTGCTACCAATGATAATGGTCGCCGTGACAAGACTTATCCGTTCAACCAGGGTTGGGGTCAGGGTACTCCTTCTTGCAACCTTTGGGATGACTGGACAGATGCTGAGAGAAAAGGCGAATACACAGATATACGTAAACTCGGCACTTTGATCGACCTCGAGAATGAGCTTGAAGCCTATACCTACGAGAAGGATGACAACGAGGAGTCTGGCTATGCTGTTAAGAAGTATGCCGATGTCAACCTCGACGCTTGCGCTGCCGACAACGATTCATGGTGGTCAAAGTGCGAGGGCTATTCATCCAGTTCACTGGATAACAAACAGCAGGGTGACCACTTCGAGGATTACTACCTGATGCGTTATGCTGATGTTCTTCTGATGCTTTCTGAGCTTACTGGTGATGTTTCTTACATGAACCAGGTTCAGGCTCGTGCAAAGGTTCCTCTGACAACTTCATACTCTCTGGAGGCTCTTCAGAATGAGCGTCGTTGGGAGTTCGCATTAGAGGGTCTTCGTTTCAACGATATGCGTCGTTGGTCTGGTATCAACTCTGGCGAAAGCTCTTACGCTGCTAAGGCTCTTGAAGCACAGAAGGGTAAGATGATTGTATGCTATGGTCAGAAGGGTGCCAAGATTCCTATGGCTCACATGACTTGTTCATGGGCAAAGCGTTATGCTGATACCAACGGCTTCCTGCCGAAGCCTCAGGCTCAGATTACTCTGATGAACGGTAAGATGCAGCAGAACCCAGGATGGGATGAAAATGCATCTGCTGCAGAGTACACATATAAAGTTCTGTATTAATATTTAATAAGTAAACAAAATGAAAAAGATATTTATATTGCTTGTTGTCGCAGTATGCGCTTTCGCAGCCTGTGATCCTATCCATGAGGATATCAGCAATGCAGGCCACATCACTCTTGACGAGCTCAAGGCCTTGTCCACTGTTACTGTGGACAAGGCATCCAGCGGCCTGAATGGTAACGTTATTACCTGCCAGACATCAGCACCTGTCAACGCAAAGTGGACGCTTGGTGGTAAGGATCTTATCGGTAACTATGCTTGGAAGAAGATGAAGCTTGGTGACCATGTCGTTACTCTGACGGCTCTTTGCCCTGATGGCACTGTGCTGACAGCTGATTACCCCGTTTCTTGTCAGGAAATCACCGATCCTCTGGTGAAGTACTACATCTATGGTGATCCTGCAAAGGCAGAAACCGAGCCTCCCTTCGTGCCTGGTGCATGGGATGCTGCTGCTATGCGTTTCAGCTCTACCGAGGGTGCACACCTGCCCACTATTCCCGATGATGTTTACTTCGGTCTGAAGACTCTGATCTTCGACGTTGCAGATGTAACTGCCGACTTTGACCTGAAGGTCATGAACGGTTGGTGGAGTAACACCTATTACGATCACGTGAAGTGGGTGGATGGTCTGAATGAACTTCAGATTACTCAGACACTGGCTGACGAGTGCGCTAAGGGTGGTGAAGGCCGTGACCTCGACCTCATGCTCTACAGTGGTTCTATGACGCTGAAGTCTGTTTACTATGAGGAATAATCATTCCTAAACAGAATTATTAATAAGGCTGGCTCATTGATTGAGCCAGCCTTTTATAGCAAAAAAAATGATAAATAAAAGCAAACTATCTGAGGCCGTCCTTTATGTAAGCCTGTTGGCTTTCATTTCCTTTGTCATATATATACTATACATTAATTTAGAGGTATTATACACGGCACAAGACCGTTCCGAGTTCATCTTCGGAACACCCTTCTTCCATACACTCATGTCAAAGCCCTTTGGCTTGATGCAGTATGTGGGAGCCTGGCTCACACAGCTATGCTGTAGGCCATCTTTAGGTGCAAGTATCATGATGATCATCTGGACGCTCATATTCTATGTGGGTACCAAAGCATTCCGGTTACAGGAAAGTGCCTCTGCACTGATGCTCTTGCCTGTTGCCTGTCTGCTGGCCTCTGTTGTCGATTTGGGCTATTGGATTTATATCTCCACCATCAGAGGCTATTGGTTCTCACAGTCCGTAGGTTATCTCGTCATGCTGTTGCTTTTGTGGGCAGCACGTTGCACCCCACGCAAATGGCATTTGATCTGGTATCTGATAGCCGTTTGCATTTACCCGATACTGGGATGGTTTGCTTTACTGTTCGTTTTATGTCTCGCATTTACGGATAAATTGACCTGGCGCGAATATCTGGGGCTATTCCTGCTCATCTTTACCGCCAGTATCTGGCATACTCAATGCTATTCGAATCTGAGGCTCAACGATGTCGTGATGGCAGGTTTCCCACGCTTTGAAACCCCGATGGACACCAGCAAACATCTCTCCATCCCGTTCTGGCTGCTGGGAGCCGTCTCTGTGTTCATTCCAATCTGTGGGCGTTATTTAGCCAAATGGTTCGTCCCAGTGCTCTGTGCCGCTGCAGGTATCATCTTTACCTGTACGCTCATGTTCCACGATCGAAACTATATCGACGAGATGCGCATGGTGCGCTATGCATCCAACGACAACTGGCAAGCTGTGCTTCAGATAGCGGAAGAGAATAAGAAACCTACCAGTACGATGGTATTCATCAAGAACATCGCCCTGATGAACGAAGGCGACTTACTCGACCGTTCGTTCAAACTGGGCAACAATGCCGTCAACATTACCAATCCCGATACACTCCACGTCACCCTTTTGGACATTGCATCGCCCTTGGTCTATTACAACTACGGCATGATGAATGAAGCGATCCGTCTGAATTTCGAAAATGCCATACAGGCAGGCTTCTCGCCCTTCTACCTGAAGATGCTGGCCCGCTGTGCACTGGCTGTCGGCGATCAGAAACTGGTAGAACGTTATACGACCATATTGCATCATCATCCGTTATACGCTAACTGGCAACCAGCTCCGGTTTCGGATAAGATTAAGGCACTTCAGAAATGCTACACCGACGAGCTCACCGGTGTCGAGGACAGCGAGAGCTATCTTGTCAACGGCATCAGCCTCTGGTATGAATCCGATAGTAAAGTGGCCTCGGAACAGGCTCTACTCTACTCTATGTTACGTTGTGACTCCCGTCGCTTCTGGCCTTCGCTGCGGAACTATGTGAAGCTGCACCTCGACGAGGAATTCCCTCTGCATGCACAGGAGGCTTATATCCTGTTCATGGATAAGGCTCCGGAAGAAAAGCGAATGATGCTTCCTGTCGAGCAATCTGTTTTCGAGCGCTATAAGCAGTTCTGGGCGACCATGGAGAAAATCGCAAAGCCTGGTGCGACTGTCGAACAGGTTGGTGAGGATATGCGTCAAGAATTTGGAGACACCTACTGGTGGTACAACATCTTTGGCAGAAAGCCACTGAATATACATGGCAAGATTGGAAACGATATTCATGCATAAGAAAACAATGAAAAGAGATATATACCCCTATTTCCAGCTTCTGGCTATAGCCGTGATGCTGCTTTTGTCATCGTGCGGGAATCACCCCGATGTGCCTTCTTCATCCAAAGAAGCCAAGAGTCTGCCAGCCATCTTCCCCGATTATTGCAATGTCACCGTGCCTTGTAATATCGCACCACTCAACTTCATGCTTCCGGCTGACGAATACGAAACATGCGTAGCTCGTCTTACGACACCCGATGGCCAGCAGCAGACATACGGCTGTGGCGTGAAGGTGCAGATACCCGAGTCTGACTGGCACACGATGCTCGATGCTTCGAAGGGTAAGAGCATCAAGGTAGAGGTTTGGGGGCAGAAAGCTGGCGAATGGCTGTCTTATAGTCCGTTTGAGATACATGTAGTCGAAGATCCTATCGATGAATACCTGTCGTATCGCCTTATCGAGCCGTCGTATGTCGCATGGACCTACATGGAGATTGCCCAGCGCAACCTCACCACGTTTGAGGAGACGCAGATCTTCAACAACGAGATTACCATGAACGACAGGGAGAAGGGTCAGTGCATCAACTGTCACAGCTATCAGAACTACAAGACCGACAACATGCTCTTCCACGTGCGCCTCTCTAATTCCGGCACCGTCATCGTCGACGACAGCAAGGTGTCGCGTGTCAACCTGAAGCGGCCCTATACCATCTCTGGCGGTGCCTATCCGTCGTGGCATCCCACAGAAAAACTGATTGCCTTCGCTGCCTGCCGCACGCGACAGGCCTTCCACACGGCCAACCCCAACAAGATTGAGGTCTACGACGAGGCGAGCGACATGATCCTCTACGACGTGAAGACCGATTCGGTGAGCATCGTCTGCAACGACACCACCACGCTGGAGGTCTATCCCACCTGGTCGCCCGACGGCAAGTACCTCTATTACTGTAAGTCCGTGCCCCTGCCCGAGGAGATGCGAGGCAAGGATATCAGAACCACCTATTCTAAGATACAATACAATCTCGTCAGACGTTCGTTCGACCTGGCGACGCATGCCTTCGGCGAAGAGGAACTGGTGTATGATGCCGTCTCTGCCAACAAGAGTGTCTCCCTACCGCGTGTCAGTCCCGACGGCCGTTATCTGCTGTTCGCACTGGGACAGTACGGCTGTTTCCACAGCAGGCACCATGATGCCGACATCGTCTGCATCCCGCTGGAGGGTTATGCTGGCACAGCCCTCACGTGGGATACCGCCTCACCCGTCGATCTCACCTCCTTGAACAGTGCGGGCTATTCTGACAGTTATCCCTCGTGGTCGAGCAACGGGCATTGGATCATGTTTGCCAGCCGTCGCGACGATGACAACTACAGCCGCATCTATTTCGCCTATTTCAACAACGGGAAGGTGCAGAAGGCCTTCATGATGCCGCAGGAAGACCCCGAGATCCATACCTTCCTGCTGAAGAGTTATAATCGTCCGGAGTTCATGGTCGAGCCTGTGCGGATCAGCGTCAATGAGTTTAGCAAGGTGTTTGATAAATAGTGGTTTATAGTTTATAGTTTAGAGTTTATAGTTTATAGTAGAAGTGAAGTATTTACGCCCTTTATGTTCGCTCTTCTTCTGCGTGGCGGCAGTGCTCTTCTTCGCGCTGGCCTATCCCCATCATCTGCATTACCAGGAGCAGTATCAGCTGTTCCTCTTCGATAGCGGTTATGTGTGGGACATTGTCAGTGTGCCAGGCGGCGTGGCCGACCTGCTGGGACGGTTCTGCACGCAGTTCTTCCTGTTTGCCTGGGTTGGAGCCGCCATCATCGGCGTGCTGCTCGCGCTGGTGCAGTTGCTGACGCTGTATGCCTTCGCGGGGTCTGAATGGCGGGGATGGCTCTACGGCCTGAGTTATGTGCCCGCCTTCCTGCTCTGGCTCTTCCTGCTCGACGAGAATGCGCTGCTGGGCGGTGTATGGGCGGTGCTGCTCACGCTGCCCGTCGTCGCCCTGCTGACCCGCTGGCCTGCCGGCTGGCTTCAGCGCCTGCTGACTGTGGTCGCCGTCGTAGCGCTCTACTGGGTGGTGGGCCCCTTGTGGGTACCTGCCGACGGCATGACGCTGGGCACCCATTACTACCGCTATCCTACCGAGACGCCCTGGCTATTGTGGGCAGCGGCACTGTCGGCCGTCGTCATCCCGATCGCTGTACGCCTCTGCCGCCGTCCGGCCTCTGCCGCCGTCCGTCCTGTTGCATCGCTCGTGTCGTTTGCGCTGGTGGCCGTCATGATGGGTACGCTTGTGTGGAAGAACAGCAACTTCAAGGCCGAGCGGGTGATGCACTACGACTTCATGGCCCGCTACGGGCAATGGAATCGCATCCTTGAGACGATCAGGACGGAGAAACCCAACAATCAGATCGGCGTGACGGTGCAGAACCTGGCGCTCGCCATGCACGGCATGCTCGTAGACCACCTGTTCGAGTACAACCAGAACGGTATCCTGGGCCTTCTCCCCGACGTGGGCACCGATGCCATCAGTCCGCTGCCTACGTCGGAAGCGTTCTACCAGCTGGGCATGATCAATATAGCCCACCGCACGGTGTTCGAGGCGCAGGAGGCCATCCTCGATTTCCAGAAGAGTGGGCGCTGCTACAAGCGACTGGCTCAGACCAACCTCATCAATGGCAACTACGAGGTGGCCCGCAAATACCTCTCTGCCCTGCAGAAGACACTCTTCTACAGCCAGTGGGCCAATGAGACGCTGCCGCTGCTGGGCGACGAGGCGGCCATCGCTAGGCATCCCGAATACGGACGGCTGCGGCAGATGGTCTACAAGGAAGACTTCTACTTCAGCGACCATGTCACTCCCGAGATGCTCGAGCGCCTCTACCTGAGCAACAAGTCCAACCGTCTGGCCTGTCAGTATCTGCTTGCCTATTATATGCTGACAGGCGACCGCGAGCGATATACCAAATTCTTACCTCAATTAGAACAACAATGAAAATGCTCATATCCTCAACCCTTGGTGTAGTCTCACGCCTCGCACCTCTTCACCTCATCGCCTTTTCACTCATCCTCCTCGCTGCCTGTGGCGGCGAGACCGTCAGCGATGCCCGGCAGGAGCAGACCCAGCCGCAGATATATCCCGACTACCTGGGTGTCACCATCCCCGCAAACATCGCACCGCTCAACTTCTGCATGGCCGACGAGGATGCACTGCTTATCGACGCCGTCATCACAGACAGTCACGGAAACGAACTGCACAGCCAGGGCGAGGAGACGACAGGCTTCGACCTCGGCGACTGGCAGGCGTTGCTCAGCCAGAACCGTGGCGACTCGCTCAGCGTGACCGTCTCGGCCAAGTACGGCGACGGCTGGCACACCTACCGCCCCTTCCCTGTCTACGTCAGTGCCGACAGTATCGACTACGGCATCTGCTACCGTCTCATCGCCCCGGGCCATGAGGTGTGGAGCAAGATGGGAATCTACGAGCGCGACCTCTCCTCTTTCGACGAGCGCGCCCTCATCGAGAACACGCAGTTCGAGGGGTGCGTCAACTGTCATAGCTTCAACCGCGGCGACCCTGCAAACATGAGCCTGCACATCCGAGGCAAGCACGGCGCCACGCTGCTGAGCAAGGCCGACGGCTCCATCACCGCCTACAACACCAAGACCCCGCAGACGCTCGGGCTCTGCGTCTATCCCTACTGGCACCCGTCAGGACGATATATCGCCTATTCTTCCAACAAGACCAGCCAACTGTTCCACAGCGCTGACCGCAACCGCATCGAGGTCTTCGACGAAGCCTCCGACCTGCAGGTCTACGATGTCGAGAAAAACGAACTGCTGCTGTCGCCCCTGCTCAAGCAGGAGAGCGTCTACGAGACCTATCCCGTGTTCTCTGCCGACGGGCGCTCCATCTATTTCTGTGCAGCCCGGGCCATCCCCGATACCCCTCAGCACCTCGACTCCCTGCACTACAACCTCTGCCGTATCGACTTCGACCCTGCCACAGGCCGTTTCGGCAACCGTATCGACACCATCGTCGATGCCGCCGCACAGCATAAGTCGGTGTCGTTCCCGCGTCCGTCCTACGACGGCCGGTTCCTGTGCTACACCCTGTCGGACTACGGGCAGTTCAGCATCTGGCACCACGAGGCCGAACTCTGGTTGCTCGACCTCTCTACACAAAAAAGTCGCCCCATGGCTGAGGCGAACTCTGGCGATACGGAGTCGTTCCACAACTGGAGCACGAACTCCCGCTGGCTCGTGTTCAGTTCCCGCCGCGACGACGGTCTCTACACGCGGCCTTATTTCTGTCATGTCGATGCCGCGGGGCGTGTGGCCAAGCCTTTCATGCTGCCGCAGCGCAGCCCGCGACGGTTCTACCGCGACCGCTTCCTGTCGTTCAACGTGCCCGACTTCATCACCGGCCCCTCGCAATTCGACAGCCGCAAGGCCAGTCGCGCCATCAACGCCGACCACCGCGAGGACTTTGGCGTGCGCCAGACTCCTTAGTCGCCTATCGCACGATGTAGACGAATCCGCCTCGTGGGCGGCAGGTGACAGAGGCCGGCATCTGCGACACTTCCGGCAGTATCTTCCAGGCTCTCTCGCCGTCATCCAGGAAGGCGGAGATTCCTGAAGTTGAAGGGGCGTGAAGGCGGGAGGGTGAGAGAATACTTTCTAATGGCAGGGCGAGATCCTTCTCTTCGTCCGTACCATTGATGCCTGCGATATACCACGTGCTGCCGCTGCGACGAGCCAAGACCACACTCTCACCAGGATAGCCGCTCACGAAACGGGTCTCATCCCAGACGGCTGGCAGACGGCTGAGAAAGTCCTGCACCTCTTGTGGCTGTGCCAGATAACTCTCGGGCTTGTCTGCCAGATGCTGCAGCCCGCTCTCGAAGAGTACGGTCAGTGCCAGTTCGTGGGCATGGGTGGTGATGTGCGGATGCTGGGAGTCGCTGAAGGCGCAGGGGGTGTAGTCCATGGGTCCGATGACGTTCCGGGTGAAGGGTAGGGTAGCGTTGTGCGAGGCGGCCTTTGCCGTGAAGGTGGGCACGTTGTTATACCACTCTGCGCCGTAGACACCCTCCGTACTCATCAGGTTCGGCCACGTGCGCTGCCAGCCGCGGGGGATGGTGGCTCCGTGGAAGTTCACCAGCAGATGATGGCGGGCCGCACTCTCCAGCAGGTCAAGGCAGTAATCCATGTTCATCTGATTGTCGCCAGAGAAGAAGTCGATCTTCACACCTGCCACACCAAGACGTTCGCACCATGCGAACTCCTTCTCTCTGTCCTCAGGCTTGTTCAGCCGGTATTTGGGCGTGGGGGCACCATCCACCCATCCCACGCTGGAGTTATACCATATCATGGGCCTGACACCCTTCTCCTTGGCATAGGCGATGGCATCCTCGATGGTCTTGCCCTCATTGCTGGGCAGGCGGCTCATCTGGTCCCACTCGGCATCAATCAGCACGTAGGGCAGATGGAGCGTGGCGGCCATATCCACATACTTCTTGATGATAGCGTAGTCGTTGGAGCCGTGGTTGTAGGCCCAGTAGATCCACGATACCACGCCCGGCTGTATCCAACTTGTGTCTTCTATCTGGCTGGGGTGGCTGACATCAGTGACGAGTGTCGACTCCACGACATCAGCGAGACTGCCGATGATCGCCACGCGCCAGGGGGTGTGGCTCACGGCAGGTCCTGTCCCTTTGGTGAGATCCGCGGGCACAACCTTAAAGAGTTCCTTGTCATTGTAGAGGCACGAGGCACTCTGTCCGCGTTCGATGTCGGCCTCGGAGATCAGTACGAAGAGTCCGTCGTGAGGCTCTGTCAGGACAGGGTAGCCCCAACGGTTGTTCCAGCCCTCCTCGCTCTTCGAGATGCCGCTGAACGAAGGTACGGGTGCCACCTGATAGGTCGTCGACAGCGGGAAGAACCCTTCATAGGCGTCTGTCCACTGCTGCATCCATCGGCGTGTGCCCTCCGGGATGCGGAAGATCGTGGGGTCGTCTCCCTTCCACATTCCTGTATGATCATAGCGGAAGGCAATGCCGTCATTATAGAGGCGCAACACCATGGTGGTGCCGCCTTCTAACGGTGCCGTATATTCTTTGGCCTCGTTGCTGCAGACGAGCCGTTTACCCGTCAGCATCCGATAGTCATCCTTCACATCTCTGACGAATGTGAAGGCCTGATTGGTAAATGGCAGGTCCTCCAGTAGAAGCGCCTGCTTCCCTTCGTATGTCACGACGAGTCTTCCTCCCTCTGTCTGTGTAGAGATACGCCCATTGGGAGAAGCAATCTGCTGAGCCGTTGCGAACAACGGACTCAGCAGGCATAAAAGTGTGGCGACGACGGATCTCATAGGCTGCCGTTACGCTTCAGTCGTACGTTGTCCAGGAAGTGAACCATCTTCTGCAGGTTCTCCTCCGTGTACATGGCAGGTCCGCCGTGACCGCCCTCGGCGGGGAACGTGGCCTCTGTCTTTACTCCGGCAGCCTTCAGCAGTTCAAAGAACTTCTTGCCCTGGCAGTTGGGCACGACATTGTCCTTGTCGCCGTGGAAGATGATGACGGGCGGATCGTTGGGGTCGATATAGTTCACCGCACTCAGGCTGAGATACTTGTCTGGCTCCTTGGAGAGTTTCGAGTTGAGCAGCACGTCCTCCGGCGAGTTGTCACCCATGGTCATGTGCTCGCCGCAGTCCATCGCCGTGAGGTCTACGGGTCCGCTCCAGTCGCAGGCGGCATTGACCGTACTGCTCTCGCCGAGATGGTTACCCACGGTTCCCTCGAGGTCGATGTCCACCGTCCCCACCTTCGTCTGCTTCAGACCACTGGTCGTGGCAGCGGTAGACGACAGATGTCCGCCAGAGGAGAACCCGCTGGTGGCGATGAACGAGGTGTCGAACCTGTACTTCGCAGCCTCACCGCGCACGAAGCGGATCACGGCACGGATATCATGGATCTGTGCAGGCCACTTGGCGTCCATGCTGGAGCGGTGGTTGGGGCACACTACAGCGTAGCCCGCCTCCAGCAGCGACTTGACGATGGTGCCGAGGTCGGCGGCGCCCTTGCTGCTGTTGCTGAACCATGCACTGCCGTAGATGTGGATCACCACGGGATAGCGCTCTGCCTCCTTCTTGGGCAGATAGATGTCGCAGGTGTGGTACGCCTGGTTGTCACCGGCATAGTTCACGTCTTTCCACTCCTGCGAAGTCTCCAGTTTCACTTGCGGTGCCTGGAATCCTCCGAAGCCGCCCGCGGGCTGTGCCGTCACCCACGTGGCTGCGCACAGTAGAATCGTTGATAATAGTGTTCGTTTCATATCTGTTATTTTTGATGTACCTTCTTTCCGTTGATGATCACGATGCCTTTGTAGTTGGCATCCACCTGCTGTCCGGCGAGGTTATAGACTCTGTTGTCAGCCTTTTTTGCCTGCCTGTTCAACGTGGTCTGCTGAATGCCAGTGCTCGTGTCTTCCTTCAGCGTACAGAACTGGAAATAGACTGGCTCGTCACTGATGGCGGGCGAAGCAGCGTCCTTAAAGTATTTGCCTGTGCCTCTATTCAGCAGCGTCCAGCCTTTGTTCTCTACATATTGGATATCCCATACGGCACCGTTGGCAATATCGGTGCCCTTCTGACTGCTCAGGATGTCGAAGAAGCAGCCATTGCCGGTTTCTGCCTGTGTGTTCAGATAGACCGTTGCTCCGCCGATGGTGTATTCCTCACCATCGGGCGACTGCAGGCGCAATCCGCGCATGGCACCGACTCTTCCTATCTTGAAGAGGAAACCCTCGTTTGCCATGTCGAAGGCCGTCTGATAACTGTCGTAGGCCATCCTCATGTCTCCCGTGCAGTAGAAGGCCTTGCCCTCCGCCTCGTTGACGATGGCGAACGGCTTACCGGCAAGGTCGGAGATGCCACCCGTGAGTTGCTGGTCGGGTATCCAGTTCTTGGCATAGGCCTCAGGATGGTTCATCACGTCGAGCACTGCCTCGGCATAGCGCTGGCCCAGCGTACGATAGCCAGCAGCAGAGAAGTGCCAGGGGTCGGTACCGTTGCCGGGAATACCTTCGGCAGAAACCACATGACCTGTGGGAATCACCTCAGGAATCTTTGCCACCACGGTGTTATGCCACGAGCAGCCGCCACCCATCTCTGCATACTCCGTCTCACCGACGAAGATGGGCACCTCCGATGCCTTCAGGCCGAGGTCACGCAGCATGTCGCGATAGATCTTCTTCACCATGCCAGGCCATTTGGAGTCTCCATTGTTCGACTCGCCCTGATGCAGCAGGATACCCTTGATGACACCCGCCTGCTGGGCCTTCCTGCCCATCTCAATGAGGCGGCCGTAGGGGTTGCCGCCATAGTAGCGGGTGGCCAACTGGGCCCACCACTCGCCGGGGTTTTCTTTCAGTTTCTGCTCATACAGGTCCTTGTCGAACATCTCGATGGGACTGCCTCCCATAGCAACGGCAATGACGCCGATCTTCTTGTCTGGCAGTTCCTGTACCATCGTACGGCCGAAATAGTCCGAAGGGCCCAGTTTGCCCACGGGGCTGACGATAGGGCACTCGGCCTTATACCAGTGGCCCAACGTGCGCTTTGGATTGTCAAAATCACAGGTAGCCAACATCTGGAACCGTTCATCCACATTTCCCTCGTCCTGGGCTTCCCATTGGGCATTGCCCTCCATGTTCGACTGTCCGAAACAGATGTAGATGTAGAAATCCGGATCCGGCTCTTCGGCAGCCTGGGCGCCGGGAATCGAAGCCGTCATCATCATCATTGCGAGCAAAGTCTTTCTCATATATCTATAAACTATAAACTGTAAACAATAAACCGTTAACTACCTCATCACCTTCTTTCCGTTGATGATCACGATGCCTTTGTAGTTGGCGTCCACCTGCTGTCCGGCGAGGTTATAGCGGGTGGCGTGGGCGTCATCGGCGTCGTCGCGCGTGATCTCGTCGATGCCTGTCTCGGTCGAGACGAACGTCAGCTTGTCGATGTTGCAGCTGCCGCTGGTGACGGTGATGCGCAGCGTCTGGCGACCCTCGCTGATGCTGTTCCTGATCTTGCCCGTCTTCACCTCGTAGCTGTCCATGCTACCCGTCAGGGGCACGCTGACGCTGCCCAGCGACCGTTCGTTGCCCTCGCTGTCGGTGAGCATCATGGAGAACTTCGTGCCCTCTGTCTCTGACGATGCCGTCACCTCATACGAGTATTTGCCGGGTTGGGCGACGTCGACGGTGTACTCTGCCCAGTTGCCTGCGGCGGTGCTGCCAAGGGCGTAGCCGTCGGCCGTCGACTGTATCACCATCCCTTCGGCCGCCACGTAGTCCTCGGCCTCGATGGTGCATGGCAGGCTGTAGGAAGGTACGGGCTTGAAGGTGATGCTCTTGATGCAGAATCCGCCTTTGTCTGCTAGCAGTGTCAGCACGTGGCGACCGGCTGTCAGCGCTTTCTTCAGCGGACAGCGCAGGGTCTTGAAGGCTGTGTTGCCGCCCGTGGCCGGCACCTCGGTGAAGTCGGTGAGATAGGTGAGTCCGTCGAGGGTGTACTCTGCCAGGTGCAGCATGCCGCCGGCCTTCGCTGCGGCTACCTCTACCTCCATCGTGTAGAGGCCGTCTTCCTTCACGTTGACGGTGTATTCCATCCAGGCCCCGTCTCTGGTGGCGGTGGTGGTGAACTTGTCACGTGTCACGGCGATGTTCGCGTAGGCCACGCCCGAGAGTCCCTTGTCGTACTCCTCGGCGCTGATGGTGCCGGGCAGCTCGGGGATGTTCTCGCTGTAAGGCTCGCGCTTCTCGCCTCGTGCCACCTGTATCTGTGAGAGTCGTTCGTAGGTCTGTCCGTCGGTCGTGGTCACCACGGCCTTCAGTGTCTTCTTACCCGCCGAGCTGGCTGTGTATTCTGCGACGTAGGGTGCCTCGGTCATCGTGGCTATGAGTTCCTCGTCGGCGTAGAGGTCTACCTTCTCGATGGTCTTCGTGGCCATGGCCGCCCGAACCTTGATGGGCAGCACGTCGTCGAGGGCCACCTTCAGGGCAGCCGGGCGGATATATACCGATGCCTCTTTCTTCGTGCCGGGGAACGGGCCCTTGGCGCTCTTTGCCTTGTCGCTGGCGATGTACTCCTTCAGCCAGGTCATGGCGGGGCGCTCCTTGCCGTTCTTGTAGAGGCCCGAGTTGTTCACCCACGTGGCGCCGTACACGTAGCCCCAGAGGGTGACGCCTGCACAGTAGTCGGCCTCCCACATCAGCGGGAAGATGGTCTCGTACTGTTTCTTCTGCTGGCTGTCGCTGGCGACGTCGATGTCGAGCTCGGTGATGAACATCGGCATCTTCAGTGCCTCCTGCTGCTTGTTGAGGGCTTTCTGCAGGTTGGCGGCGCTGATGGTCGACACGTCGTGCGCCTGGTTGCCGTAGGCGTCGATGGGTGCTCCGGCGTCGCGCAGGGTGCGCACGAGGTCGATGTATTTGTCTACATCCCACGAGAGCGAGTTGTAGTCGTTGTAGATGAGGATGGCTCCCGGCCACCGCTCGTAGGCCATCTCGAAGGCTTTGATGAGCCAGTCGTAGCCAGTCTTGCCGCCTCCGCCCAGGCTCTCCTTCATCATGGGGTTGCCCGGCTGGTGGTTGTCGATGGCCTCGTTCACCACGTCGATCATTGGCAGCGTGTCGTACTGTGCCTTGGCGTGGTCGAACCAGTTGGTGATGGCGCCAAAGCGCTCCTTGGGGGTGAGTGCCTCGAGCCAGCCGGGATACTGCGAGCCCCACACCAGGGCGTGGAACTTGTAGGTGAAGTCGTGCTGGCGGGCGTAGTCGAACGCCCTGTCGGCGCCACTCCAGTTGAAGGTGCCGCGCGTGCCTTCCACCGAGGCCCACTTCGACTCGTTCTCGCATGTGATCTGATTCCATAGTGTGTAGTACTGCGGCAGTCCGCCTCCGGCCTCCACGGTGCCCCTGGTGGTGATGTTGCCTAAGAACTTGCTGGGATTGTCCGACAGCTGTGCGCCTGCCTCCAGCGGGCACGTCAGTATCCCCGCTGCCATCAGGCATAACTTGAAAATCTGTTTCATATCTTGTCTTGTATTATGTCTTGTCAGTGTAATTGGAGCAGGCGGTGTGCTCAGAGTGTTCTCTTGAATACCGGTATGCGAGCCTTGTCGACGGCGGTGGTGACGTACTGTCCGCCGTCGTAGTGCCTGCCTGTGCGGATGTCGGTCCAGCCACCCTGCTGTCTGGGCAGGTATGTCTTCCAGGTGGTGACGCCCGGCTCGGTGACGGGGCTCACCAGCAGTTCTGGGCCGAACATGTACTCGCATTCCTGGCTGAGCGCCTCCTCGTCGTCGGGGAAGTCGAACACAAGTGGCCGCATCAGCGTGTATCCCTCTTTCGATACGCGCTCGGCGCACTGCTCGATGTAGGGTCTGAGCTGCTCGCGCCGCTTCAGGCAGTCGGCGATGATCTGCTTCGCCTCGTCGCCGTAGTTCCAGGGCTCGGTGTTGCTCATGTAGCCGTGTACGCGCATCAGCGGCAGATACACGCTCGTCTCTATCCAGCGCAGCATCCGCTCGATGTAGGCCGTGTCGGTGTACTGGTCGGCGGGTCGGAAGAATCCGCCGGCGTCGTAGGTCCACCAGGGTATGCCGGCGGCCTGCACGCCGAGCCCGGCGGTGATCTGTCGGCGGAAGGTCTCCCAGTCGTTACCCACGTCGCCGCTCCACAGTGCCGAGCCGTAGCGCTGTATGCCGGGGAATCCGCAGCGGGTGAGGATCATCGGCTCCTTGCCTGCGGCGACGAGACCCTCGTACACCGTCTTGTTCACCAGCAGCGGATACACGTTGCGCACCTGCTCGCCCGTCCATCGCCCGCGGTTCACCGTGCGGCCGGCCAGGTCGTCGTTCTCGGGCTCGGTGGCGTCCTGCCACCAGGCGTCGATGCCCAGCGGCACCAGCCGTTCGTTGAAGTGCCTCCAGTAGGCGGCAGCGGCGTCAGGGTTGAAGAAGTCTATCCAGTCGGTGCCGGGGATGTAGTAGCCGTCGCGCTCCATCTGCCGGCCCACCTCCGAGGTCTTGTCGATCTTCGACCACACGCTGAGCATCAGCCTGATGTCCATGCGGTGCAGGCTGTCCGTCAAGGCCTTCGGGTCGGGGTAGTGGTCTTCGTCGAAGCGCATGGCGTTCCAGCCGTACTTGCCCCACCACTGCCAGTCTTGCACGAGCATGCTCACGGGCATCTGCTCCTGGCGGAAGCGGTCGGCGGTGGCGAGGATCTCCTGCTGCGAGTGGAACCGCTCGCGGCAGTGGATGTATCCCAGTGCCCACTTCGGCATCTCGGGGCAGGGGCCCGTCAGCTCGCGGTAGGCGGCGATGATCTCGTCGGCGGAGCCGGTGAACACGGTGTAGTCTACGGCCGTGGCCACGGGCGAGCGCATCGTCGTCGTGTCGGTCACCTTGTTATAATAGAGTGTGGGCTGGTCATCTTTCGTCAGCTCTGCCGAGAGGCGGTGACGCCCCTTGCCGAGGTGCACGATGGCCGAGGTGGTGGGTGGCAGCCAGATGTTCTGCTGGTCTATCACCGTCGTGCCGTCGATGCAGAGGTTGTGTCGCCGTGCCATCTTCTGCCCCACGTCGAGCAGCAGCGTGTAGTCGCCAGCCTCGGCGATGTCGAGGGTCGCCTCGAAGAGGTGGCGCTGGCGCAGCTCCTTCTTGTTGCCGGTCGTCGACGTGGCGTCCACCTCCTCTGTCTGCCCCGTGCCCTCTGCCTTCGTCAGGCGCACGCTCTGGCGGCAGGGATTGAACTCCGTCATGCCGTAGTTGTTCCACAGCAGGCCGTAGCCCTTGCTCGAGAGCAGCATGGGGATCGAGATCTGGGTGTTCACCTGCGTCAGTCGCCGCGACAGTCCGCGCACGTTGCTGTAGCCGTCCTGAAACTGTCCCAGCCCGAAGAGGCGCTCGCCGGCCGGCGAGTCGAAGCAGAGTGTGGCCGTACCGTCGGCGAGCTCATGGCTGGTGGCCCTGAACACGGCCTTGCCCGTCTTGTCGCTCACGGTCACCGTCTGCCGCTCCGTGTCGACCGTGCAAGCGATGTCGGCGGTCGCCACCTCGCCGTGCTTCACGTAGAGCCAGTCGGGCAGGTCGCTGGCCTTTGCCTCGGCGGTGGTGTACTGTATGCGCACGGCGTTGCGCGCCACCTTCGTCACCTTGATCAGCCCGTGGCCGAAGGGTGTCTGGGCCAGCGTGCAGACGCAGGCGCACAGAAGGATTGTTGATAGTAGGGTTCTTCTCATTGCGTTGATAATCGTTGTTTAGAAATTCGTTGCAAAGTTACGCATTTCTGCCGATATAACAAAACGTTTCGGCGATTTTATTGTACATAAGTTTGATGCCTCGGCTCGCCGATGTATCGCGCTGCGGACTTTATCGCTTCAAACGCCTGGTTTTGTCACATGTCACATGTAACACATACGCACGATGCGCACTGCCCCAGACAAGCGAATCTCACAAAAGGGGATGACCCTTTCATGAGATTCGGATGTTCTAACGGATTGGATTCCAGTCGGTTGGCGATACTGTTATTTCGTAGTCGCCAGTCCGCTGTCATTGCGATACGATGCTCTCGGAGAAGTAACGTTCGCGCAGGGGCTTTGTGACGCCGTTGCCGCGAAGAACGACCTCCTGCTGCAGGCGGATGTCGGCCGACGAGGCGCCCACCTTCACGATGTAGGTGCCGGGCTCGATGTTCCACTGTCGCACGCTGCCCTGATGGGTGTAGAAGCCGAACTGCTCGAGGGCGAGGCGCGTGGTGATGGTCTTGGTCTGTCCGGGCTCGAGGGTGATGCGCGCAAAGCCCTGCAGCTGGATGGGTCGCAGCTGCTGGGTGCTGTCCTTCGGCGAGAGGTATATCTGTGCGATCTCCGTGGCGGCCGTGCTGCCCGTGTTCTTCACCTGGAAGGTGAGCTCCACGGTGTCGTCGGTGGTCTGCGCCTCGCTGGCGGCCTGCAGGTTCTGGTAGTCGAAGGTGGTGTAGCTCAGGCCGTGGCCGAAGGGCCATTGGATCTTCGAGGAGGGAGGAGTGGGGAGGGAGGAGTGAGATTTGTCGGCGGCGGCAGGGGTGTCGGCAGCGGCGGTGAGGGAGTTGTAGCAGAGGCGCTCGTTGAGCTCTGTACGGGGGTAGCTGACGGAGAGCTTGGCCGATGGCGACACCTTGCCGTAGAGGATGTCGGCGACGGCGTTGCCGCCCTCCTCGCCGGGATACCATGCCTGGATGACGGCGGCGCACTGCTCGGCGAGGCCTGAGATGACCTGCGCACGGCCTCCGAAGACGACGAGCACCACGGGCTTGCCCGTCTTCACGAGCTCCTCCACGAACTGCTCCTGACGGCCAGGCAGGCGGAGCCCCTGGCGGTCGCGGTTCTCTCCGCAGAGCATCACGTTCTCGCCCACGGCGGCGATGATCACGTCGGCATCCTTCGCCATCCGCAGCGCTTCGGCCTTGTCGGCCTTTTCGCCGGCGTCGACCTTGCGGTGCAGCAGGTAGTATTCCCAGGCGCGGGCGTCGCCCGTCTCAGCGTATTTCGTCTCTATCTCCTCCGTCCAGTCGCAGCCGCGGGAGTACATCACGTTGACACCCTCGGGCTTGCGGTTCTGCATGCCCTCGAGCAGCTTCACGATGTGGGGGTTGTCGCGGTCGGCCACGTCCTCCACGCGCTTCCAGAAGTACGACATGGCGGGGTAGGTGTAGTCGCCGCACATGGCCCAGATGGTGTTGGCGTTGGGGCCGGTGACGAGCACGTTGCTGACATTCTTAAGCGGCAGCACGCCGTTGTTCTCGAGCAGCACCACCGACTGCGAGGCGATGTCGTAGGCGGTCTGCCGCTCCTCGGGGCTGTCGAGCCTGATGTCCTCCGTCGAGTAGAGGTAGGCATCCTTGTCGAAGAGTCCGAGGCGGAACTTGGCGCGGAGCACGTCCTTCACGGCTCGCTCCAGCACCTCGGGCTTCACCAACCCCTTGTCGATGGCCTCCTGCAGGTTCTTGTAGTCGGCACCGTGGGGGAAGTCGACGTCGTTGCCGGCATTGATGGCGGCAGCGGCCTTGTCCACAGACGTCTCGAGGTTCGGAATCTGGTCGATGGCGGTATAGTCGCTCACCACCATGCCGTCGAAGTCCACGTAGGAGCGCAGGATGTCGGTGAGGATCTCGCCGTTGGCCACGCAGCGGATGCCGTGCACGTCGTGGTAGCCCGGCATCACGGCCACGCTGCCCGTCAGGCGGATCATCGCCTCGTGGGGCAGCAGTATCTCCTCCATGAGCTCCTTCTCGTCGGCATCGCCACCGCCGCCGTAGCCGAGGTAGTGCTTCGAGCAGGCACCCACGCCGCGCTTCAGGTTGTCTTGCTGCAGGCCCTTGACGAAGGCGGTGCCCATGACGGCCGAGAGGTAGCCGTCTTCGCCGTACGACTCCTCGAGGCGGTTGAACGAGGGATTGCGGCACACGTCGACCATGGGCGAGAGGGCGAAGGCGCCGCCGATCTTACGCAGCACGGTGCCCGTCTGGCGCGTCTTCAGCGCTGCCAGCTCGGGGTTGAACGAGCAGGCCTGGCCGATCTGCTGGGGGTAGATGGTAGAGCCCAGGGTGTTCACGCCCGAGAGCACCTCTTCGTGCAGCAGCGCGGGGATGCCGTTGGGCGTGTTCTTCATGAGCCAGTCCTGGATGGCGGCGGCGCGGTCGCGCAGTTCGTTGGGGTCGCGGGGCTGCTGCATGCAAAACTGTGAGAAGTGGCCGATGCCAAAGGGTATGAGCTGGCGGCACTTCGCCGTGTCGAGCTGTCCCTGCTCGTCGAAGAGCTCGTCCATGTACATGCTCCGCAGCTGGGCGATGCGCTCCTCCTGCGGCATCTTCGCATAGAGCTCGTCTACTTGTTGTTCGATGTCTACGGCAGTGTTACAGCCTGCCATCAATGTTGTCACACACATCATTAGTAATTTTTTCTTTTTCATATCTTTATTCATTAGGTGTCGGATGTCTCGCATTCTCATTTCTTGAAGGTCCACCAGTCGAGGCGCGTGTCGCCCGTGGTGCCGCTGAAGCAGAGGTACAGGTCGTGTACGCCCGTGGCTTTGCCGACCTTCGTGGTGAAGGTGCGGAAGCTGTCGCCAGAGCCTTTCCTGGCGATGAGCACCTGGCCGATCACGGGTCCCTGACGGCTGTCGAGGCGCAGGGTGATGGTGCATGTGCCCGTCGTGGCGGCGGCGATGGAGAAGCGCGAGGCGCCGGCCGTGCCGAAGTCCACGCCGCGCAGCTTGATCAGCTCACCGTCGTCGATGTCGTACACGTACATGTTCTTCTTGCCTGTCGAGAAGGGCATGTCGGCCACCACACCCGTGTTGGCGATGCCCATCTTTGCCGACTTCAGGCCGTAGCCCCAGGCCATCGTCTCAGCCTCCACCCTGTCGTAGGGGTTCAGCCAGCAGAGCTGCTCCAGGGGCTCCTGGTCGAGCCAGTAGGGCACCTCCCGGATGGTGCCGTCGGCATTGTAGGTGATCTCGGCGGCCGACACGGAGCGGCGCTCGTGGTGGGTGAACGTGTCGAGGTGCATCAGGTCGTAGTTCTGTCCGAAGACGTACGAGTGGCCCTTGAAGTCGCAGATGCCGGGGTGGTTGCCGCGGTCGCGCAGCGTGGGGCGCATGATGTAGTTCTGCCACTTCCACGGCCCTGTGGGCGCGTCGCTCATGGCATAGCCCAGGGCCTCGGGACAGCACGTGCTGGCATACGCCAGGTAGTACTTGTCGTCGCGCTTGTAGAACCACGGCCCCTCCTGGTAGTGCTTGATGTGAGGCAGCCTGGTCACCTCGCCCTTGAGCGAGACCATGTCGTCGTTGAGCGGGGCATAGAACGTGTGGGGGTTGCCCCAGTAGAGCCAGGCCTGTCCGTCGTCGTCGGTATATACGGAGGGGTCGATGTCGAACCAGTTGCTCTGGTCCCACACCAGCGGCTTGCCGAGGGGGTCTTTGAAGGGCCCGTAGGGCGAGTCGGCCACAAGCACGCCGATGCCGTGGCCGTGGAGCGGGGCGTAGAGGTAGTACTTGCCGTTGCGCTCCACTGTCTGGATGGCCCAGCCGCCGTTCTCGCGCGAGCGCCAGGCGAAGTCCTTCAGCGAGGCCACGGCCCCGTGCTCCGTCCAGTTTACCATGTCTGTCGTCGACCACAGCAGCCAGTCGTACATGAAGAAGCCTGCGGAACTCTTCTCGTTGGGGTCGGGGATATCCTCTGGCGAGGCATCGTGCGAGGTGAAGAGGAACAGGCGGTCGCCCACCACCAGCGGCGAGGGGTCGGCAGTGTATTTCGTCTGGAAGAGGGGCATGTTCAGCGTAATCTCGCCCCTTGCGGCGGCCTGCAGCGTCAGCGAGTCGAGCAGCGACTCGAGGGCGTGGCGGCGCTCAGGCCAGGTGGGGTAGTCGTCGGCCTTGAGGGTGAAGGTTTGTTTACAGTTTACAGTTGACGGTTTACAGTTGATTACCTCGGAGGCAGAACTGCAGATGCAGAACGGCGGGAGCTTCTTGGCGGCGATGAACTTGTCGGCCATTACGTCGGCACCGCCGATCTTGAACCAGCTCTCCACGGTGTCGTCGCCGCCAGGGATGAGGCGGATGCAGAACTGCGGCTCGCCGCCGGCAGGACGGTAGCAGGCGCGGTCCTCGTTCAGGTCGTAGCTCACCACACCGTGCGCCATCTCACCCATGTTCATATAATTAAAGGTGGCAGCGGGATTGTTGCAGATGCTGGGCTTGAAGCCCTTCGCGGGAGCGAGGTACATGTTCTGCGGGTCGGCCACGGGCGTGCCGTCGACGAGGAAATAATAGGTGAAAGCCTCGTAGATATGCTCGTCGACCTCCGTGCTCCACACGCCGTCGCTGTCGCGCTCCATGGTGATGGGCTTGCCGAAGATCTCGCCAGCCAGTTTCACCTCCTTGGCATCAGGGGCCTTCAGGCGGAAGACGACGCTGTCGTACTTGTATTCAGGCGAGAGGATCGGCCGCGGGAAGAGGCGGGCCATCACGCCCGGGGTGAACTGCTGCTCCTTGCCGGTGGCGGCAGGGGCGGGCTGCCCGCCCTGCATCGCCTGCTCGGCGGCCTCGGGACGGAAGAGTAGGGGGAGGGTCTTCGAGAGGAAGTACTTCGCGTTCATCCAGGTATGGCCATATTTGTCGTGGGTGAACTCCTTCACGCTGCGGATGCCCTTCTTGTCGAGAAACTCCATGTAGTCGCGGGCGTTGCCGTAGAGGAAGTCGTCGGTGCCCACGCCCAGCCAGAACAGCCGGATTTTGCTGTTCGTGTCCGGCGCGTTGTCATAGACATGGGGCAGGGTCGTGGAGGTAAACGAACTGTAACTGCACAGATAGGCAAACTTGTCCAGATTCGTCAGACCGTTGGCCAGGGCCTGGTTGCCGCCGCGCGAGAAGCCGCCGATGGCACGGTGGTCGGCATCGTTGACGGTGCGGTAGTGCTGTTCGATATACGGCATCAGGTCGTTGGTAAGGTCGAGGCTGAACACGTCCTTGCCGAACATCGTCTGCGGCACGCCGGCACTGGCGGGCGGCGCGGGCAGCAGCTTGTAGGGATTGCCGTAGGGCAGCACCACGATCATCTCCTCGGCCTTGCCCTCTGCCAGGAGGTTGTCGAGAATATAGTTCACGCGGCCTACCTTGTAATAGACCTCCTCGGTGTCTGTCGTACCACTGATGCAGTAGAACACAGGATATTTCTTATCCTTGTTCTCCTTGTATCTCGGCGGCAGGTAGACCACGGCCTGGTTCGTGGCGCCCAGGCTCTTCGAGTAGTAGTGGATATACTCTATCCGTCCGTGGGGCACCTGCCTGATGTCGTGGGGCAGACCGTCCTTGGCGGGAATCTCCAGCAGACTGTTCTTGAAGCCCTCGTTGGGGAAGTACTGCGGGTTCGTGGGGTCCATCACGCTCACGCCGTCGACGATGAAGCAGTAGGGATACATGTCGGGTGCCACCGGGCCGAGGGTGACGGTCCAGAGGCCTGTCTGGGCATCGCGCTGCATGGCTTGGCGCCCGGCGAACTGCACGTCGACCGATACCTCCTTGGCCTGGTCGTTCCTGTACTGGAAGGTGACGGTGCCGTCAGCGTTGATGAGCGTCTGCGCCGCACTGGATAATGCAATACAAATGATGGATAAAGCTGTCAACAGTCTTTTCATAAGTTTTATGGTTTTAATGTTTAATCTTCAGTTTGCCGTCTACGATATAGATGCCTTTCGGGAGAGTTCCCGTGATACGGTGTCCCCGCAGGTCGTAGACATTTTTTCTACTTTCCTTTTTCCACAGTCCACTAATCCCCGTCTCGTCATCACCATGGGGATTGTCGACGAGGCTATACCCGGCATACCAGTCCATGCAGGCCTTGCCGCAGGCTTCCTCCACACCGTCGAAGGCAGGCACCACGGAGCCGTCGGCCAGCAACCGGTCTACGTCGATCAGACAGCCCGTGCCTGAGAGGGTCATGGAGATATTCCCGAAGTGGTCGAGCATGGCCTTGAAGCAGGCACCCCACTTCGAGGTCGAGCCTGTAGACCATGTGCCGTAGTTGGGTTCCACCCAGTCGCCGTGCTCATTGAAATGGCCTGCGCCAGGCTTCTTCGGACTCCAGTCGACCTCGGTGATGATCACAGGGGCGAAGTCAACCACGGGCACGGCATTGTGAAACTCTTTGATCTTGTCGTTCTTGCTCTTCTCGATGTCCTGGTCGCGATCCAGCTTCTCGTCGCTGCAGCCATACCATCCTGTGTAGTCGTGGACGGCATAGCCGATGTTGTCGCCCTCGATGGGGTGTGTCTTATAAGATCTGTAGTTCGACTGCCAGCCCGTGCCCGGGGCCCAGACGATACCCGTGAAGCCGTTCTCGCGGATCTTGTCGACGATGGGCTGGAAGTAGTCGTGCAGGGCCCTCGCATCCTCGCGGCCCTGGGCATTCTTCAGGTTGACGGGCTCGTTGGCAAGCTCGATGCTGAGCTGGCCCGCATGCTCCTTGACAAACGGCTGTTGGGAGAAGATGTCCCACACGGTCGTCAGGTAGGCCTGATAATAGTCGCCCACCTTCAGGTTCTGCGGACAGACACCTGGCGGGCGCACCACGACGTACAGGCCGTGGCTCATCGCCATCTCTGCCAGTTTCAGATAGAGTGACGGCAGAAATTCCGTTAGTCGCTCGGGGTTGAATCGCCTGATGTCTGCCTCGCCCGAGGCGTCGGCGGCCTGTCCCTCGGCACCCTCGTACTGATAGCCGCTGGCGGGGTCGTTGGTCCAGGCGGGGTCGAGATGCAGCCGGAACACGTCGCATTTGGCTTGCTCCAGTCCGGCGAAGATCTTCTCGAAGTAGTCGAGACATCTCTTCACGCCGGTATCGTTGTAGTCGGCATAGTCGGCAGTGTTCCAGGGGTTGCCCCATCGCCAGCCGTTGAAGTACATGTTGGGTGTGTCCATCACACCATGCAGCACCACGTGGTTGCCATAGGTGTCGGCGAGCCACCTGCCTTCCACGTGGAGGGCGGGTAGGGGAGTGGTCGTCTGGCCCTTGGCGCATGGAGCGGTGCTCATCAGGGCGGCGACGGCTGCCACTCGCCAGACGTGTTTCAAGAATAGTTGCATGTTCTTTTCCAATCTCAACATTTTTTGGGCACAAAGTTACGAATAAAAATGCAGAAACACCCCAGTCGATACCTATCATTTTATAACAGATACTTTATTAAAAATAACATTCTTGCCCTTAGGTTCCATTTTGGTTTGGCGTTTTAACGAACTTTCCTTAAATTTGCAATTCGAATCTTGATCAACTTATTATAAACTAGAAAGAAAAGATGAAAAAGAACCTACTTTCATTACTCTTGGGAGTGCCACTGCTGCTGTCGGCACAGAACCCCGTCATCCGCGACCAGTTCGCGGCTGACCCCACCGCGCGTGTCTTCAACAACAAGGTGTACGTCTATCCCTCGCACGACATTCTCCCGCCCGCAGGACAGCGGCAGGACTGGTTCTGCATGGAAGACTACCACGTCTTCTCCTCCGAAAACCTCACCGACTGGACCGACCACGGCATGATCGTGACCCAGAACAAGGTGCCCTGGGTGCGCCCTGACTCCTACTCGATGTGGGCGCCCGACTGTGTGGAGCGCGGCGGCAAGTATTACTTCTACTTCCCCTCCGCACCGAAAGACGGCAGGGGCTTCGGCGTGGGTGTGGCCATCGCCGACAGTCCCGAGGGTCCGTTCGTCCCTGAGCCCGAGCCTATCAAGGGCATCAACGGTATCGACCCCTGTGTGCTCCAGGCCTCCGACGGCAATGCCTACATCTTCTGGGGTGCAGGCCGCTGCGCGAAGCTCAAGCCCAACATGAAGGAACTGGCCGACGACACGCCCACGGAAAAGGTGAAGTGGGGCGATCGCGAGTTCGAGATGATGGGTGTCAACTGTCTCAAAGACCTGCCCAACCGTCAGGCCGAGGGTCCCTTCGCCTTCGAGTACAATGGCAACTTCTACCTTACTTATCCGTACGTGCGCGAGAATACCGAGGTGCTCGCCTACGCCATGAGTAAGAACCCCATGGGTCCCTACGAGTACAAGGGGCTGATTATGGCCGAGCACGACAACGGCTGCTGGACCAACCACCACAGCATCGTCAACTACAAAGGCCAGTGGTACCTGTTCTACCACCGCAACTGGTTCTCGCCCCGCGACGACAAGCGCCGCTCCGTCTGTATCGAGAAACTATTCTTCAATGCCGACGGCACCATCCAGGAGGTGAAGCCCACCCTGCGTGGCGTAGGTATCAACCAGGCTACGGAGAAGATCGAGATCGACCGCTACAGCAGTGCCTCTCCCGATGTGACCTACCAGCTCATCGACACCGTCAACACGTTCCGCAGTTACGAGGCCACTATCCCCGCCAAGGGCAGCTGGCTCTGCTACCGCGACGTGGACTTCAGTTGCATCACAGACGGCTATCTGGTGATCTCCGCCCGAGCTGCCGACAACACCTCTTTCTGCATCCGTGAGAAGAGTGCCACGGGTAAGGTCATCGCTAAGTTCGATATGACGGTGAAGCCCGAGACGCCCGCCGGTGCGCCTGCCATGTTCCGTCGCGACTACAGCAACCAGTGGCTCACGATGACCTCTGCCCTGGAGTATACGCCGAAGGGTGTCACCGACCTCGTCATCACCTGTGAGGGCAGCGCCCCCGTCAGCGTCGACTGGATACAGTTCAAGAACCGCCCCAAGTACTTCTCGCCCGTCACCACCCCGTCGGCACAGCCCGACGACGACGGCTTCATCCGCCGCTGGCTCATCCTCGAACCTATCGACAAGCCCAACAGCGGCAACACCGTCTTCACAGACAGTTACCTGCGTGAAAACTTCGCCTTTGAATACTTCAAAGGTCAGCAGACCATCGTGCCGCGCGACGGCCAGAAAGTGAAGGCCGTGTACCAGAAGACGGAGGTGGCTCCTGGCTTCGGACGTGGCATGCAGCAGGCTCCTGCTGAGCCGAAGGTCACCACCGTGAAGCAGACGCTCACCTGGCACGCCCTCGACAGCGAGAACTACAACGTCAAGCTCTTCCGCTTCGCCGAGAAGTGGGGCCAGCAGGTCTATGGGGTCCTCTTCTGGACCGTCACCATCATCGACTGCGACGAGGATATCGAGAACGTCCGTCTGGCTGTAGGTTCCAACTCCGCCTCTATGTGGTGGCTCAACGGTGAGGAGGCTCTGCTGCTCTCTGGCGACCGCCGCATGGTGAAGGACGATGCCATGTCGCACCGCCTCACCCTGAAGAAAGGCCGCAACATCCTGCGCGGTGCCGTCATCAACGGCCCGGGCATGAGCGACTTCTGCGTGCGCTTCCTCGACGAGAAAGGTAACCCTGTTAAGAACTATTCAATCAAAGCACAATAATTATGAAAAAGAATATATTCCTATTGGTCTCTTTATCTCTGTGTCTCTGTGTAGACAAGGTATCTGCGCAGATTGGCGCACCCTATATCCACGACCCCTCGACCCTCGCCGAGTGCGACGGCAAATACTATACGTTCGGCACTGGTGGCGGAGGCCTTATCTCCGAGGACGGCTGGAGTTGGAACAGCGGTGCTGACCGTCCAGGCGGCGGCGCTGCACCCGACGTGCTGAAGATCGGCGACCGCTACCTCTGCATCTACGGTGCCACCGGTGGTGGCCTCGGCGGTGGCCACGCAGGCCGCATCCTCACCATGTGGAACAAGACCCTCGACCCGAAGTCGCCCGACTTCAAGTGGTCTGAGGCTGTCGAGGTGTGCTACTCCGACGGTATGGAGGATCAGGATGCCATCGACCCGGGTCTGCTGCTCGATCCCACCACAGGTCGGCTGTGGGTCAGCTACGGCACTTACTTCGGTACCATCCGCCTCATCGAACTCGACCCCAAGACGGGCTTCCGCGTGAAGGGTAACAAGGAGAAGGACATCGCCATCGACTGTGAGGCCTCCGACCTCATGTACCGCGACGGCTGGTACTACCTGCTCGGCACCCACGGCACCTGCTGCGACGGTGTCAACTCTACCTATAACATCGTCGTAGGCCGTTCCAAGAGTGTCGAAGGCCCTTACCTCGACAACGTGGGTCGCGACATGTTCCACGGCGGTGGCAAGATGGTCATCGCCGCTGAGGAGCGTGCCTGCGGAGCAGGACACTTCGGACGTTTCATCGTCGACGAGGGCGTCGAGGTGATGTCGTTCCACTGGGAGGCCGACTTCGAACTCAGCGGCCGCTCCACCCTCGCCATCCGTCCGCTGGTGTGGAAGAACGGCTGGCCCGTGGCTGGCGACCACTTCAAGGGTGGCAACGTCGCCATCCTCTCCGAGCGCCGCGGCTATGCCCTCGAACTCGCCGTCGACTTCGTGCGCATGCAACAGCAGCGTCAGGGCTGGTTCAACCGCAACCAGATGCAGGAGCCTGCCAAGCCCATCGCCAACCAGACGCTCGACGAGGTGAAGGGCTTCTGGCCTGAAGGCGACATCCCCGCCCGCATCGGCGACTACATGTACCGTCCTCACCAGCGCTGGACCATCACACCCGTCAACGAGGCTGGAGGCTACCTGAGCAATCCCTACTTCAAGATCACCATCGAGGGTACGGATCGCGCACTCGCCGCTACGGCCGCTTGCGAGGTGACCACAGTCCCTGCCTATACCGGCGCCGATGAACAGCTCTGGCGCATCGAGCAGCTCACCGACGGCACCTACCGCATCATGCCCAAGGCCATCCCCGGCATTGAGGGAACGAACACCAAGTACTGCCTCTATTCTGCCGGTGACTCCACGCCGACCCTTGCTGTCTACGACTTCAGCAGCGACAATTCCAAGTGGAACTTCCGCTGCCACTAAGCGTTAAGCGGAACTTTCGCTGCCGCTAATACCGAACGAGGGGTGTACCGCGAATACGGTCGCCCCTCGTTTTATACCTATTTTAATATTATAGCGTTGCTATCTGTTAATATAGCTCTGCGGGGATCAGGCGCTGAGCGTTGTCGAAGTCCTCGGGAGTGTCGAGCTCGATGGAGAAGAGGTTGGTGGTGTCGACGATGCGGAAGGTGTGGCCTTGCGGAATCAGGCGCTCAAAGGCGCGCTCGTAGAAGATGTCGATGAGACCTTCGTGCTCGATCATCTGCTGGAGTTCGCGGAAGAGGGCGGTGCTGTAGTCGGCGGTCATGTGCTCGATGCCCACGCTCTCGCCAGCGGCGTCCTCGGGGCGGCAGGTCTTGCTGATCTCTACGATACGGCCATCGCCATCGGCCACGACTTTCATCTCCTCGTCGCCCAGCTCATGACGGTTGAGGGCGAGGGCACTGCCGTCGACGCTCAGCACGGCGGGGATGATGGCAGGGTCGCAGAGGATGTCGCTGTCCATGAGCAGGAAATCGTGGCCGTCGGTGAAAGGACGTGTGAGCCACAGGGAGAAGATGTTGTTGTTGTGGGCGTAGTCGGGGTTGTCGATGAAATGGATGGTGATTGGCGAGGGGGCATTGTCGGCCGCAGGGGTGAGATAGCGGTCGGTGAGGAAATCGCGGATCATGTTGGCGCGATAGCCTGTGACGACGACGAGTTCGGTGACACCAGCGGCAAGCATGGCGTCGACGGTGCGCTGGAGGAGCGTACGCTCTCCGACTTTGAGAAGACACTTCGGACGTTCGTCCGTGAGGGGCCTGAGGCGCTTGGCCATTCCGGCAGCGAGAATTACTCCAATCATATTTTATTTCGTTTACAGTTTACAGTTTACGGTTTACAGTTGATTACACTGACGAATCAGAACGGCTTGCCAGGTTATCATCTGTAAACTGTAAACCGTCAACTGTAAACAATTAAATCATCCCCTCTCCTGGTGCTCGCGCATGTAGTCGCGGGGCGACATGCCGTAGTACTTGCGGAAGATGGTGGAGAACGAGGCGCTGTTGGCGAAGCCGCAGGCGTACATCACCTCGGTGACGTTCATGCCTTTCTCGGCAAGGAGCTGTGCGGCCTTCTTCAGGCGGATGCTGCGGATGAAGTCGTGGGGCGTCTGACCCGTGAGTTCCTTCATCTTTCGGTGCAGGTGGACGCGGCTGATGCCGACCTCGTCGGAGATCATGTCGATGTTGAGGTCGGAGTTGGTGATATTCTTCCGGATGCAGTCCATGATCTTCTCCAAGAGCTTCTCGTCGGGCGATTTCAAGCGGATGTCGTCGACGCGCTCCTCGAGCTCGTCGGTGCGCTCGTACTTCATCTTCAGCAGGCGGCGGGAGTTGAGCAGGTTGACGATGGTGCGCCGCAGGATGTCCATGTTGAATGGCTTGACGATATAGGCATCGGCGCCAGTCTCCAATCCTTCGAGGCGGTCTTCGTCGCGGCTGCGGGCGGTGAGCAGGATGACGGGGATGAAGTTGGTGGAGCTGTTCGTCTTCAGCTGCGAGCAGAGGGCGTTGCCGTCCATCTCGGGCATCATCACGTCGCTGATGACGAGACTGGGCTTCACGCGGTACACCTCTGTCAGGGCTTCGCGGCCGTTGACACAGACATGTACGTCATAGTCCTTGGAGAGCTCGGCCTCAAGGTAGGACCGTATCTCGTCGTCGTCTTCGGCGATGACAATGGTGGTGGCGTGGGAATCGATGGGCTCGTAGGGGGTTGTCTCCTCTTCCTCGGGCTGGTCGAGGGCGGCCTGCAGGCCTGCCAGCGGCTCCTGAGGCAGTTCGCTCTCGCTGATCATCTCCTCGGGTTTGAGGTGGGCATGGCCCAGCGGGATGGTGATGACGAACTCGCAGCCTTCGTCGAGGTTATGGACGGTGATGGTGCCATGGTGCATCTCCACGAGCGACCGTGTGAGGTCGAGGCCGATGCCTGTGCCGGCATTGCGGTCGTTGGTGAACGAGTCGGCCTGGTAGAAGCGCTGGAAGATCTTCTCGAGCTGATTCTCGGGAATCTTCTCGCCGTTGTCGCGGATGGCGATGGTGGCCGTAGTAGCGTCGTGGGTGAGGCGGATGCCGATCTTGCCGCCCGAGTGGGTGTACTTGAAGGCGTTCGACAGCACGTTGACGACCACCTTGTCGAAGTTGGAACGGTCTATCCACACTGGCAGCTCGTCGCAGTCGTGGTCGAAGGTGAACGTGATCTGGCGGATCTTCGCCTGGTGGTTGAAGAGGGTGTAGATATCGTTGATGAAGGCGACGAGGTCACGCTCGCTCATGCGCATCTGCATCTGTCCCTTGTCGATCTTACGGAGGTCCATCATCTGATTGATGAGGCTCAGGATGCGCTCGGCATTGCGGCGGATGGTCTCGTAGACGCTCTTGCGCTCGGGGTCGTCTTCTTTCTTGATGAGAGAGAGCAGCGGGGTGATGATGAGCGTCATCGGGGTGCGTATCTCGTGACTGATGTTCATGAAGAAACGAAGTTTCGCCTCGCCCATCTCCTCGGCATGGATATGGGCCTGGAGGCGCAGGCGGTTCTGCTCGCGGTGATGGCGGTAGGCGAGATACTGCCAGGCAAAGAGGCCGATAATGAGGGCATAGAAGAAATAGGCCCATGCCGAACGGTACCAGGGGCTGTGGACAATGACGGTGAAGCTGCGCTCGGGTGTCTCGAAGCCGCTGCGCTCGGCCTTCACGCGGAAGCGGTAAGTGCCTGGCGGTAGATGGGAGAACGACAGCTCGTTATGGCCTGCGGGGAGGGCGCGGAAGGGCTCGCCGTTGATGCTGTAGCGGAAAACGATGTGCTCGGGGTTTTCGTAGGTGAGGGTGGAGAGATGGATGGAGAACGAGTTGTCATGATAGCCCAGCACGAAGTGGCTGCTGGCAGTGACGGTGGTGTCGGTGACCTGATAGCCGCCTGAGCGGGTGGCCGTGCTGATGGGCTCACCGTTGATGGTGAGGGCGGTGAGCTGCACGTTAGCCTTCCACTGGCTCTGGTGGATGTCTTCGGGCTTGAACCAGGTGATGCCGCCCGTGCCGCCTAAGAGGATCAGGCCGTTGGCTGTGGCACACGAGGCACCGTCGCTGAACTCATTGCTCTGCAGACCGTCGTCGGCGAAGAAGTTCATCTGCGGCCCCTTCTCGGGGTTGAAGACGGCGAGGCCGTGGTCGGTAGCGAGCCACAGATCACCATGACGGTCGCGCTCAATGGAGCCGATGCCGTTGGAGGGAAGCCCGTCGCCGGTGGTATAGTGGGTGGTCTTCTTCGACGTGAGGTCATAACAGTAGAGTCCGGCGTTCGTGCCGTACCATATACGCCCGTCGTACTCGCGGGCCACCCTGATGGGGACACTGTAGTTAAGGCAGTTTACACCGAACGTCTTCGTCCAGCTGTCGCTGGCGATATCCAGGCAGCAGAGACCCATGGACGTGGCGACGATGAGGCGGGAGCCGTCGGGCGAGAGTGACACCTGCGAGATGTAGTCGTTGGTGATGCTGTTCATGGTGGGCTTGTTGGGGGCGTTATCTGCCATCGTATAGGTGCGGAACTGCCCGTCGGCGGGCTTGTAGCAGACGATGCCGTGGCGCATGGTGGCAAACCAGAGGCGCCCCTGCTTGTCGGCCTCGATGTCCATGATGACCAGGTGATCGTCGTCGGGGTAGTTGAATCGGTGGTACTGGAACGTGTTGGGGTCGATGCTGCCTCCGCCGTCGCCATAGGTGCCTATCCATATCCGTCCGTCGGGGCCTTCAGCCAAAGCCATCACAGAGGAGGGATAGCCTTCGCTCAGGTGGCGCACGAGGCGGCCTTCGGGGGTGATGATATAGATACCGTCTTTGTCGGTGCCTATCCACGCACGCTTCTGACTGTCGATGAGCACGCTCACGACACAGGCGTAGCCCATCACGTTGCGGCTGCCACCAAGCTTGTAGCCCATGTACTGGAAGCCACTGAAGGCGATGGGCTGGCGGTAGATGCCCTTCTGAAGCATGCCAAACCAGAGGTTGCCGCTATTGTCCTCGAGGATGGAGTAGACCTTGCTCTTCGAGAGGTCGACCTCCTGACTGAAGAAGGGATTGTCGATGAGGGTGTCTTTCCTGGGGTCGTAGATGGCGATACCCTTGCCGTCGTAGCCCACGATGATGCAGTTGTAGCGGTCGCAGTAGATCGACGACACCTCTTTCTGGCCCGTGGCCGCAACGTGTACGAAGTCGTCGCCCTGCTGACGATAGAGTCCGGCATTGCTGCCAACGAAAATATGGCCGTCGTGGTCGGAACAGAGCTGGCCCAGAATAAGCTCCTTGCGGTCGGTGAGATAGTGCCGCAGCTGCTTGCCGTCATAGCAGATGAGTCCCGTCTGGTCTGTGACCATCCAGAGACGACCCGCCTTGTCTTCAAGCAGGGAGTTGACGGTATGGATGCTGGCAAAGAGGCCGCCGAGCTGCTGCGCCGTGTGCGCGCTGGTGACCTTCATCACACCGAGACCGGAGGAGCCTACGAGCACATCGCCGTTGGCACGCTCAAGGAAACAGGTGGCATAGCCATAGCTCTCCTTGCCGTGATGGTCGAGGAGGGTGACATTGTGAAACTCTTCGCCGTCCCAGGTCTGAAGAGCGCCGTACATTCCAAAATAGAAGAGCCCCTTACGGTCCTGCATCATGCAGTTCACGTAATTGCTGGCCAGAGTCTTGTCGCTCTCGTTCTCTTTCTTGAACACACGGAACTGGTAGCCGTCATAGCGGTTGATGCCATTGCGGGTGGTGGCCCAAAGAAAGCCGTCGTGGTCGAGATAGACCTGAGTGACATAACTGCTTGACAACTGATGACTGTCAGTCGTGAAATATTTGCCCATTTGCGCATGTAAGCCCATCGAGAGGCAGAGCAAAAACAGTGTTAGTAGCAGGTTCTTCCTCATTGCTATTGATCGATTTTCGCGTGCAAAGATAGTCATTTTTTTACAATCAAAAGAAAAAAAGGAAAATTTTTCGTTAATAAAGGTAGAATTATACGGCTCTTTTCAGAAATAAATGTTAACTTTGCAGACGATTACACCAAAACCATTCATTACAAATGACACATTTACTGCTGACAAAGAAAATCATGGTAACAGTGCTGTTGTCGCTGGCCGTATCGACGGGGCTGCAGGCTGCAGACAATTTCGTCGTGTTCGAATCCGCTGAAAAAACTTGGCAACTGAAAGACCTGACAATCAGTATCGTTGATGGCGAGCACAGTTGTGTGAGGATTGCCGCTGGTTCGCTCGTGAAGGATCTCCAGGCGGTGACGGGTAGCGAGGCGACCCTGACAGCCTCTAATGCCGCCATCCTCATAGGTACCGTGGGTGTGAACAAGCAGATAGACCAGTGGGTGAAGCAGGGCGTGCTGCGCGACCTGAAGGGCAAGACGGAGAAATACATCATTAAAACCATCGGAGACCAACTCGTCATTGCCGGCAGCGACAAGCGCGGCACCGTGTACGGCATCTATGAACTGTCGCGGCAGATTGGTGTGTCACCGTGGTATTACTGGGCCGACGTGCCTGTGGAGAAACATCCCTCTATATATATTAAGGAGGGTGAATACAGCGACGGCGAACCTGCCGTCAGGTATCGCGGACTGTTCCTCAACGACGAGGCGCCCTGTCTGACGACCTGGGTGAAGAACACCTTCGGCACCAACTATGGCGGGCACAAGTTCTACGAGAAAGTGTTCGAGCTCATCCTCCGACTGAAGGGTAACTACCTGTGGCCTGCCATGTGGGGTTGGGCCTTCTATGCCGACGACCCCGAGAACCTGAAGACGGCCGACGCCATGGGTGTGATGATGGGCACCTCGCACCACGAGCCGATGGCCCGCAACCATCAGGAGTATGCCCGCGACCGCAAGGGCTGGGGCGCCTGGAACTATGCCACGAACAAGGAGAACCTGGACCGTTTCTTCCGTGAGGGTATCGAGCGCATGAAGGGTACCGACGATATCGTCACCATCGGCATGCGTGGCGACGGCGACGAGGCCATGGGCAACGGCACCGACACGAAACTGCTGGAGAGCATCATCAGCAACCAGCGGCGCATCATCAAGGAGGTCACAGGCCGTCCGGCAAAGGAGACCCCACAGATTTGGGCCCTGTATAAAGAGGTGCAGGACTATTACGATGCAGGCCTGCGCGTGCCTGACGACGTGACGGTGCTGCTCTGCGACGACAACTGGGGTAACGTGCGCCGTCTGCCTACCGCCGAGGAACAAAAGCGCAAGGGCGGCTGGGGCCTCTACTACCACGTGGACTACGTGGGTGCTCCCCGTAACTCGAAATGGATCAATGTCACCCCGATACAGAACATGTGGGAGCAGTTGCAACTGGCCTATAACGGCGGCATCCAGAAGCTCTGGATCCTGAACGTCGGCGACCTGAAGCCCATGGAGTATCCTATCCAGCTGTTCATGGACATCGCATGGAATCCGCAGAAGTACCAGGTGGAGACACTGCTCGACCATACCCGCGACTTCTGTGCCGAGAGTTTCGGCAAGGATCAGGCCTGCGAGGCTGCCCAGTTGCTGAACCTCGTGAGCAAGTACAACGGCCGCATCACCTCGGAGATGCTCGACGCCACGACCTACACCACTACGGAGTTTGCCAAGGTGGTGGCCGAATACCAGGCGCTGGAGGCCCGCGCCCTCAGACAGTTTATCACGCTGAAGCCCGAGTGCCGCGACGCCTACCGTCAGCTCATCCTCTTCCCCATCCAGGCCATGGGAAACATCTACGAGATGTACTACGCCCAGGCCATGAACCACGCGCTGGCAGCCCAGGGCGATCCTGAGGCGAACTGCTGGGCAGAGCGCTGCAGGAAGGCCTTCGAGCGCGACCAGCAGTTGTGCCTGCAATACAACAAGGAGATCGCTGGCGGCAAGTGGGACGGCATGATGATCCAGAAGCACATCAGTTACAAGATCTGGAACGACAACTATCCTGCCGACGTCTGTCCGGACCTCATCGAGGTGAAGACCCCTGCCGGCGGACCCACCTTCTGTGCCAAAGACGGTTATATCAGCATCGAGGCCGAGCACACCTGGAACCGTCAGGATGCCTCACAGGCACAGTGGACCGTCATCCCTTACATGGGCCGTACCCTCAGCGGCATCGCCCTCATGCCCTATACTGTTGCCACGGACAACGCCTCGCTCACCTATCGCTTCAAGGCCGACGGCGCGAAGGCTGCCAAGATCCATGTCATCACGAAGTCTACCCTCGACTACCTCGACAAAGGCGGCCTTGTCTACGATGTCGCCATCGACGGTGGCGAGCCTGTGAGCGTGAACTTCAACAGCAATCTCAACGAGAAACCCGAGAACATCTACAGCATCTACTACCCCACCGTCGCCAGTCGTGTGGTGGAGAAAGAGGTGGAACTGACCATGGGCGAGGGCGACATCCACACCCTCACCATCCATCCTCAGGATCCGGGCATCGTGTTCGAGAAGATTGTCATCGACCTCGGCGGCTACCAGCGGCAGTTCCTCTTCGGCGACGAGTCGCCAAAGACCTACAAGCAATAAAGTCAAATCATTAAACAAACATAAGGAATATGAAGTTATTACGCATCCCCTGCCTTGCTCTGTTGCTGAGCAGCGCAGTCGGCCTCTCAGCGCAGAAGGCCATGACGCCCCCTCAAGGTGGCAAACAGATTAGTGACGAATTGATCGGTATCTTCTTCGAGGACATCAACAACTCTGCTGATGGTGGCCTCAATGCCGAACTGGTACAGAACGGCTCTTTCGAGTTCTCGCCCGTTGAGCGCGACGGCTGGGGGCCTGGCACGGCCTGGAAGATGATCCGTCCAGGACACTCTCTGGGCACACTGCAGGTGCGTCAGGACAACCCCGTCCATCCCAACAACGCCAACTACATGCGCCTCCACACCGAGCGTGTGAAGGAATACTATGACTATAAGGGCTGGAAAGGATTCGGCCTCCAGAACGACGGCTTCGACGGCATCTCCGTGAAGGCTGGCGAGAAGTATGACTTCTCCGCTTTCATGCGTAACGTCAGCGGTGGTGCCAAGCAGGTGCGCGTGGCACTCGTCGAGATGCAGGCCGGATGGCCTCCCAAGGATCCGAAACTGTTGGCAGAGACGGTCATCAACGTGACAGACAACGCCTGGAAGAAGTACGAGGCAGTGCTTACGCCTGACAGCACTTGTCAGAAGGCTTCGCTCCAGATGCTCGTGCTCAACACGGGCGATATGGATGTCGACGTGGTATCGCTGATGCCTGAAGACACTTATAAAGGTCACGGTATCCGCAAGGACCTCGCCCAGGCACTGGCCGACCTGAAGCCAAAGTTCATGCGCTTCCCTGGTGGCTGTGTCGTTCATGGCGGTGGCGACGGCTTCTGGAACACCTACCGCTGGAAGACCACCCTCGGACCGAAGGAGCAGCGACGTCAGTTGAAGAACACCTGGGGCTATCACCAGAGTGTGGGACTCGGCTATTACGAGTATTTCCAGTTCTGCGAGGATCTCAACATGGAGCCCGTGCCCATCCTGCCCGCTGGTGTGAGTTGCCAGGGTGCCAATGGTGGCTGGAACATGTGGCCCACGCAGGCTCAGGATGCCTGTCCGATGGAAGATATGGATGAGTGGGTGAGCGAGGCCATCGACCTCATCGAGTGGGCCAACGGCGACCCCGCCACGAACAAGTGGGCGAAGATGCGTGCCGACCAGGGCCATCCCGCTCCCTTCAACCTGAAGTACCTCGGTATCGGCAACGAGGAGAAGATCTCTCCCGAGTTCATCGAGCGCTTCAAGTATATCTATGAACGCGTGACGAAGGCCCATCCCGAGATCATCATCGTGGGCACCGCAGGTCCTGGCTCTCACGCCGAGAACCCCGACTATGAGGCAGGCTGGAAACTCGCCAACGAACTCACCATGCCCATCCTCGACGAGCACTACTACGAGCCCCGCGACTACTTCCTGAACAAGCGCCAGTACGACAGTTATCCCCGTGACAGCAAGACGAAGGTCTATCTCGGAGAGTATGCCGCCAAGGACAAGAAACTCATCGACGCCCTCGCCGAGGGCCTCTATCTGCTCCATGTCGAGCGCAACGGTGATGTGGTGTCCATGACATCCTACGCCCCGCTCTTCGCCCGCAAGGACGGTACCCAGTGGAACCCCGATCTCATCTACTACGACAACGAACGCCCGTTCCTCACCTGCAGTTACTATGTGCAGCAGATGTTCGGCCTGTCGTCGGGTAACTACTACTATGGCGACTGTGTGAAGTTCGAGGGTGATGCTGCTGACGTGTGCCAGCCCCAGGAGAACGTACACTACGGTCAGAGCGTCGTGCTCAACACCAAGACGCGCCAGCTCTTCGTGAAGGTGTGCAACGCCACGGCAGAGCCCAAGACCGCCCACTTCGACCTCTCCCGCTTCAAGGGCGTGAAGTTCGCCGAGAAGATGACCATCTCTGGTCAGCCTGAGGACGAGAACAACTTCGAGAAGCAGCCCATCGTCCCCGTGAAGGAGACCGTCAAGATGAAGAAGCGCATGGACGTGGAGGTTGCCCCATACTCCTTCTCGCTTTATACGATTAAGTTGTAACAATACCGTACATTCAAACTTCAAAAGAGGCCCCTGTCGGCCTCTTTTTTTGATTCCAGGCCGTCATTGATGCAAAAACAAAAGTGTCTGGCGGATCACGGGAGAATTATTCCCTATCACCGACACCCTTAACAGGCGGGGGCACGGGTGCGAAGTTATGCATTTAATCTGATAATGCCAAATGTTTAGTCTGGAAATAGTCGGTGGGACAAGCACAGAATAAAATGCACAACGTACCTGAAACCGTGTGTTCTTTTTATCATTAAAATCTCCGCCAAAAGTTTGGCGGTTTCAGAAACTTGTCGTATCTTTGCAGCGCACTTGCGGATATGCATCGCAGGCAATAATAATTGTATAACCCTCTAAATTTAGTGATTATGAAGCACAAAGAAGAGAATTTAAAAGGAGTGACAACGATGAAAGGTAAGTATCTGAACCCTAAGGCAGACTTGACGTTTAAACTGATATTCGGCGAGCATCCCGACTTGACGAAGAGCCTGCTGAACGCCCTGTTGCCGCTGGACGAGAATGCCCAGATCACTAGTCTGGAGTATGCCACGCCAGAGATGGTGCCCGAGAATCCGGCAAAGAAGAACAGCGTGGTCGATGTACGGTGCAAGGATGCGCTCGGGCGATCGTTCATTGTCGAGATGCAACTTTACTGGAGCGACGAGTTCAGGCAGCGCGTCATCCTGAATGCCTCTAAGGCCATCGTCCGCCAGTTGGACAAGGGTGAGGACTACACCCTGATACAGCCTGTATATTGTCTGAATCTGATCAATGACATCGGCTTTGAGAGCGGCCCCGATGAGTTCTATCACGATTATGCGATTGTGGATGTGGAAAACACCAACCGTATCATTGAGGGACTGCGCCTGGTGTTTGTTGAACTGCCGAAGTTCAAGCCGAAGACCATTGCCGAGAAGAAGATGGCGGTGCTGTGGCTGCGCTATCTGACGGAGATAGACGAAAGCACGAGCGAGGCGCCTGTAGAACTGTTAGAGAACGAAGATACGCGTAAGGCGCTTCAGATTATTGAGAAGTCGGCCTTCACGGAAGGGCAACTCTATGCCTACGAGCAGTTCTGGGATGCCGTCGTCAACGAGCGAGTGCTCCGTCAGAAATTCAAGCGAGAAGGCTATGCCGAGGGCCACGCAGAAGGACTTGCCGAGGGCCACGCAGAAGGACTTGCCGAAGGACATGCCGAAGGACTTGCCGAAGGAAAACTTGAAATAGCAAAGAGCATGAAGGCAGACAAACTGCCGATAGAGACGATTATAAAATACACTGGTCTCAGCGCAGCCGAGATCGAAGCCCTGTAATAACTACCATAACAAATAGAGACTGCTACAGCCCGCAAAGGTTAGTAGCAGTCTCTATATACCCGACGGTGTTACTTCACGTTAGCCGCTGATTGCCACCTTCAGGCTGTCCGCCAACTTGCATTTCGAGAGTTTGTCCTTGAATGCACAACATTCCTGGAACCGTGTGCTCACAAAGTGTCTGACACTTTGTGAGCAACACTTTGTGAGCACTGCGCTCTGTGTCTCAGTGTCTCTGTGCTGAAAAAAAATAAGTTAAGCCCATGCGGAACCTGAATCAAATAATTGCCCAAACGTTTGCGTAATTCAGATTTTTTTCGTAAATTTGCACCATCATTACAAACGTAAAATATGACCATTATGATGAACCATTTTTTCAAAGACAATCTGACAAGCAACCCTGTACTGTCAACCAGCCTCCTGACACGAACCCTGGCCATGCTCATAGCCCTGATCACGACAGCGACGGCGTGGGCCAAAGTGGGTGATACGTTCCCCCTAGACGGAGTGAGTTACAAGGTGACGAACGAGTCGACCAAAGAGGTGGCAGTGTCTTCCTGTGACGAAGGTTTGACAGGCGCTTTGATCATCCCTGAGACTGTCTCTAAAGAAGATTTAGAGGGCAATCTTGTCACCTATAAGGTGACGAGCATCTCTACTCCCGGCTTTTATGACCATCCAGGACTGACGTCGATATCCCTCCCTTACAACGTGAAGACCATCGAAGCGAATACTTTCGCGAATTGCACCGGGCTGACAAGCATCACCATCCCTCCCAAAGTGACAACCATCGGGATGAGAGCTTTCGAAGGTTGTACCGGATTGAAAAAGGTCACCATCGGCTATCGTGTGACAAGTATCGAAAAAGATGCCTTCAAGGGCTGTACAAACTTGGACGAGGTCATATGTTTACGCGATGCCAGCAAACTGACGTGGAACGACTACAATTGCGATGACTTCAAGGGCAGCAAGAACAGTAAAACGACTGTGTGCTACGTATCTAAGCCTAGTGACTATAGCACAACGTTTAGCGAAGTCAATGTCACATTTAAACAATGGTATAAACTGGAGATTGCTGGTACAAAGGTGACGGATAGCAACAAGGCCGACATCCTCGGCGACGGAGCGGCCAGTTACGATCCGACCACAAATACACTCACCCTCAACAAGGATATCACCACTGCTAACGGGACTATTATCTCGATCTTTGGTATTACAGGACTGACAATCAATGTGCCGGCCAATGTTAAGTTAGAGAGCACAACCCCTGTACAAGAACTTATAAATTTAGATGGATCCGCTACCATTACAGGATCAGGAGCGCTCACGCTGAAGGGTAACGGAGAATATGGAGTCAATTTGTCAGGAATATCAGGACTTATTGTAGATAATATTTTAGATATTAAGGCTCCCGTTAGTATTTCTGGAGTGAAAAAAGGCTTTTATACGCCATCGGATAGTGGTATCAGAATTTATGGTTCCACAGTTAGCGTTTCCTGTACAGAGAACATCGCCTATGGAAAGTTTACCATCGCTCTGAACGACTGCCATGTCAGCCATCCCAGTGGTGCCAAAATAAATGCCACATCCAAATTCGTCGATGCCAACGGCAAAGAGATCAAGGCGGTCACCATCCTGCCCGACAATTCGCCTGGAGTGTTCGTCAGCGAGATGGTATTCCCCGACGAGAATTTCCGCAACTGGCTCCTCGGCCAGGACTACGGCAAGAGCGGATATATCACCGCCGCAGGGCTAGCAGGAGTGACGAATATCAATGTCTACGAACAGGGTATAGCAGACCTGAAGGGCATCGAATACTTCACGGCGCTGGAAGAACTGAATTGCAGTAATAACAAGTTGACCGCCCTCGATTTATCGGCTAATACGGCGCTGGAGACCCTGCACTGCAATAACAACCAACTGACCGCCCTCGACATGTCGGCTAACACGGCGCTGAGGAACCTGAACTGCTATAGCAACCAACTGACCGCCCTCGACGTGTCGAAGAATGAGGCGCTTGTGCTCCTGAACTGCAGCAACAACGCTCTGAGCGCCCTCGACGTGAAGGCGAACACGGCGCTGAGTGTGTTGTACTGCTACGACAACCAACTGACCGCCCTCGACGTGTCGAAGAACATGGCGCTGGAGGAAATGTTATGTTACGACAACAAACTGACCGCCCTCGACGTGTCGAAGAATACGGCGCTGACAATATTGTACTGCTATGGCAATCAGATCCGCGGCAAGGCCATGCAGACATTCATCAACAGCCTACACGAGACAGGAGGATACCTCTGCGTCTATACCTCCGCGGCGACTGACGGCAACGAGATCAATACGATACAGGTAGGAGAAGCCAAGGCAAAGAAGTGGACGGTGACGGAGGAAAATGGCTCCAGCGAAGTGGACTATGCCGGCATTCACGCCATCACCATTGATGAAACGAATTTCCCAGACTACTTTTTCCGTGAAAACTGGATTCTCATGCAGACATTTGCTGACGACAACTACCTCAACGACAAGGAGGCGGCTAGCGTGACGGCCATCGACGTCAGCAGCAAGGGCATCGCTGACCTGACGGGCATCGAACACTTCACCGCCCTGAAAACCCTGAATTGCAGCGGCAACTATCTGGAAACATCCACGCTCGACGTGTCGAAGAACACGGCGCTGGAAGTACTGGATTGCAGCATCAACCGACTGAATGCCCTCGACGTGTCGAAGAACACGGCGCTGAAAGAGTTGTACTGCTACCGCAATAGTATCCGAGACGAGGGCATGCAGACACTTATCAGCAGCCTGCACCAGAACGGAGGAACCCTCTACGCCTATGACACGACGTATGACCAAAACGAGATGACGACAGCTAACGTGGCTGACGCCAAGGCAAAGAAGTGGCAGGTAAAGGCGTGGGACGGCTCCAAGTATGTGGACTATGCCGGCATCTTCGCTGTATACATCAACAACACGAACTTCCCCGATGCGACATTCCGCAACTATGTCGGCGACTTCGACCAGAACACGAACGGATATCTCACCGAGAATGAGATTGACGCCGTCACGGAGATAAGTGTTCCCATGATGAACATCACCAGCCTGAAGGGCATCGAATATTTCACGGCGCTGACGACACTGGACTGCATCAGCAACAAGTTGACCGCCCTCGACGTGACAAAGAACACGGCGCTGGAAAACTTGATTTGCGTAGGCAATCAACTCTCTGCGCTCAACGTGGCGAATTGCACGACGCTGTATACTCTGGATTGCAGCGAGAACAAGTTGACCACGCTCGACGTGACGAAGAACACAGCGCTGCAAACGTTGTACTGCAACGACAACCAACTGACGGCGCTCGACATGACTGCGAACACGTCGCTGTCAACACTGTACTGCCACGGCAACAAGATCACGACGGGCATGCAGGCACTCATCAGCAGCCTGCGCCAGAACGGAGGAGGAGGCCTTTACGCCTATTCCCCTGAGAACGAAGGCAACAAGATCACGACGGAGCAGGTGGCTGCCGCTGACGTAAAGGGTTGGACGGTGTTCATGTGGGACGGCGCCAACTGGGTCCCCTACCCCGGCATCCTGCTCGGCGACGCCAACGGCGATGACAAGGTGGACGTGGCCGACATCGTGGCCATAGTCAGCCATCAGAAGGGTCAGGACGTGGAAGGCTTCAACCTGCCCGCCGCCGACGTGAACGACGACGGCAAGGCCGACGGGAAGGACATCGAACTGATCAGCAAGATCATCATGAAGGAGTGAGAAGAAAAACGGTCCATAGGAACAAAAAAAGAATCACGGCACATCGTCAATGCCGTGATTCTTTTATTATGCTAACATGCTCACAAAGTGTCAGACACTTTGTGAGCATGTTTCAGCATTCCAACCTGAGCAGAAGTGAGAATGCACTCTATGTGCAGTTGAAACGCTACCGCAGACTATGTGAATAGATAATAGAAAACAGCGGGTACCTTTTTTTCTGTTACCGAGGCGGTACCCGGTAATGAAGGAATTGCTTGGTGGAGCGCCGCCGATAGTGTAACTTTG
>OCTW011584201.1_pt1 | contig 74351 bp, 56 predicted proteins | sample 1539671 | NCBI WGS metagenome assembly OCTW01 (sample SAMN02144230, study PRJEB22623) | gut metagenome | biome: sheep rumen | host: Ovis aries | place: New Zealand | reverse complement strand
GAAGAAGATAGCGGCAAAGACGTTCTTGAGCGGCGCCATGAGATGTTCGATACGGTGTGCCTCTTTGGTCTCCGCAAGGATCATACCCATGACGAATGCACCGAGCGCAGCACTGAATCCGGCTTCTTCGGCAGTCAGCACCATTCCCAGACACAGACCGAGCGAGAGAACAATGAGAATCTCATCGTTGAGATAAGACCGTACCCACCGGAAGAGCGTAGGGATAATCAGGATTCCGACGACGAACCAGACGACGAGCGTGACAGCCAGCACGCCTACTTTCTCCAACAGGACAGAGCCCTCGAAACTATTCTTGACCGCTACGCTGGAGAGCAGAACCATGAGGACAACCGCCACAATATCCTCGAAGATGAGGATAGAAGTGGCACCCTTGACAAAACGTGCTTTGGACAGTCCGGCTTCGTCCACCGCCTTCATGACAATAGTCGTAGAAGACATACAGAGCATGGCGGCAAGGAAGAGCGAGTTCATGGTGTTCAGCTCGGCGGATTTACCTACTCCGAAGCCCAAGAGCAACATGCCGATGACGATAGTAGCAACGCCGATGAGCGCGACCTTGCCGGACTCAAAGAGGTTCTTGATACGGAACTCCAAGCCGATACAGAAGAGCACGAAGAGCACACCGATGTTGCCCCAAGTCTCGACGTTCTCCATCTCGACGAGTTTCTCTCCGAAGAGATGGGGACCTACTAATACTCCGGCTACGATGTAGCCTAAAACAACGGGCTGCTTGAGCAGCTTGAACAGCAGTGCCACGATGCCTGCCGTAATCATAAGAATATAAAGATCATGTACCATAGTTGCAATGGTTATGTAATGTAGTTTATGGGTTACGGGGTATTATAATTCAACAATTTTGCGCTGCAAAATTACTGCTTTTTTTTGAAATACGCAAATTTATTGGTCTTTTGTTTGTATATTTCAAAAAAATGTTGTACCTTTGCGGCCTCAACGGGCTTGTGCTGCGACTGACAAATTGGCAGGGAAAGAGGCTGTGGCATGGGATTTGAAAGAACGAATTAAAGTACAAAGGAACGATGTACGATGTACGAAGGACAAATTAAAGTACAAAGATATGGCAAAAAAAGACAAGAGACAAGAAGAACAGCAAGAACAGCAAGAAAAGTTGCAGGCGCGCCTGCATGAGTTGGAGGAGCAAGTGGCAGAAGCCGAGAGCCAAAAAGCGAAGGCCGAAAGCCAACTGGCAGAGATGGAGGACAAGAACCTGCGCATGATGGCAGAGTTCGACAACTACCGCAAGCGTACCAACAAAGAGAAAATAGAACTGACAGAAAGAGCCGGAGAGAAGATATTCACGGAAATGCTGCCGCTCATCGACGATTTCGAAAGAGCGATAGCCGCTACTGACGACGAGGGAGTACGACTGATTTATCAGAAGTTCCTCTCTTTCCTCGACAAACATGACGTCCACGCCGTGGAGACGGAGAACGCGGATTTCAATACCGACGAACACGAAGCCGTGACTACCTTTGCCGCCGGCGAGGACAAGAAAGGCAAAGTGATCGACTGCACCCAGAAAGGCTACAAGATGGGTGAGAAAGTGATCCGTTTTGCCAAAGTAGTGGTTGGCGAATAAGTTCGCGTTAAATTGTTAAACCGTTAAATCGTTGGTTTATGGCTGAAAAAAGAGATTATTATGAAGTGCTCGGCGTGGAAAAGACCGCGAGCGCAGAAGAGATAAAGAAAGCTTACCGCAAGAAAGCTATCCAATACCATCCGGACAAGAACCCCGGTGACAAGGAGGCGGAAGAGAAATTCAAAGAAGCCGCCGAGGCTTACGAGGTGCTGTCCGATCCGCAGAAACGTGCCCGTTATGACCAGTACGGCTTTGCCGGCATGGGCGGCGCAGGCGGATACAGCGGCGGAGGAATGTCTATGGAAGATATATTCAGCCACTTCGGGGATATCTTCCAAGGCGCAGGATTCGATATAGGCGACATAGGCGAGATGTTTATGGGCGGCGGCAGGAGTCGCGGCCAGCGTGTGCGCAAAGGAAGTGACCTGCGGGGACGCGTATCGCTGACGTTGGAAGAGATAGCTACCGGATGCGAGAAGAAGATCAAGGTAAAGCGGCTTGTGGAATGCAAGGAATGTCATGGTACCGGTAGTGCGGACGGTAAGACAGAGACCTGTCCGACCTGTCACGGCAGCGGCCGTGTGACCCGTGCCCAACGCGGTATCTTCGGCATGATGCAGGTCCAGAGCGTTTGTGACACCTGTGGCGGCGAGGGACGGATCATCAAGAACAAATGCCCCAAATGCGGCGGTCAGGGAGTAGTACGCGACGAAGATATCATCACGGTAAACATCCCAGCCGGCGTGATGGGAGGTATGCAGCTGACCGTTCCGGGCAAAGGAAACGCTGCGCCAAGAGGTGGTGTTCCCGGCGACCTGATAGTGATGATAGAGGAAGAGGAGCACAAGGACTTCATCCGTCAGGAGAGCGATTTGGTATATAACCTGTTGCTGGACATGCCTACAGCGGTATTGGGCGGCCAGGTGCAGATTCCTACGCTCACAGGCGATGTGAAGATAACCATCACCCCCGGTACGCAGCCGGGCAAGGTGCTGCGGATGAGGGGCAAAGGACTGCCGCGCATCGACCAATACGGCCGCAGTTACGGTCAGGGCGACCTGCTAATCAACGTAGGCGTTTATATCCCCGAGAAACTGAGCAAAGAGGAACGCAAGCTGATCGAACAACTCCAGAACAGCCCGAACATAGCTCCGGGAGCAGGAGAGAAAAAGAGTTTCTTCCATAATCTGTTTGGGATATAAGCCGTCAGTATTTAGTTATCCGTGATCAGGAAGAAAGTAATAGCGCTGGTATGTCTTGGGGTGATTTTTCATGCCAAGACATTTGCGTTTATCGGCACAGACACGGTAGGCGGTTCTTTCTTCCGGGAATGGTATCAGACAGCGGATTTAGGACATTTCTTGGACAACTATTACGACTATGCCGTATATGAGACCGAGACGACGGGCGAATGGAATCTCGGCAACCAGTATGTCTTCTCCATCGCCGGCAATTCGTTCCGGCAGAACAAATATCATCTGAACGGAATGCGTCTTGACAGCCGGTTTGAGGAAGGCAGTACGCTCTTTCATGCGCAGCCGGACCGTCTCTCCATGGCGATCGATTATCATGACGGCGAGTTGGATTTCCGGGATGAGTCTGTTCAGCCGCAGAGACTCCGTCTGACGGGCAACATAGGCGGCTTAGGCGGTATCTCTCCGGGTACCAGGCAGTTGATCAACCTGTTCCATTCATCGGGCGAAGAGCGCACGATGGACGGCAGGCCTGTATCGATGCGCAACTATATACTCGGAGGCGGAACGGTAGAAGGGACGTTTGCTATTCCGGCTTCCGGCAGACGGTACTATCAGCATGTATATGCGCATTATGACCGCCGGGCGATAACCGCTTTCGACCATACGGGTATCAGCGGCATGAGGCCCGGAGACAACTACAAGGTGCAGTTGGACGGCGAGGTGCCGATGAATATACATTATTTCCTCATAGCCAAAGGCAGGTCAGACTACGGATCGGAGTTCTATCTCAACAGCAACGAACAGGCGCAGCAACGCGCTTATATGGCGGGAATATACCATACGTCAAGGTTCGACAATACGGGTGAGTTAGTAGCCGGCGTGAGCTACGAGCTGCAGACGATCCGTCATGACAGTCTGTCTTTCTCCCGTAATATTCTGGATCAGGACGGCGAGGCTTTTGAGCCTTGGTATGCGGACGGCAGGCTGCACAGCGTGAATCTGTCCGTCCGGTACGACCAGCCTCTCTTGCCGTGGCTGCGCGTGCATGCCGAGGGCTACAACTCGCTGCTGCATTTCCGTCCCGGCGCCGGTCAATGGAGCAATGCGGTCTATTCGCAGTCCATCGCCGATGCTGCTCCTACGCCGCTTTATACCGCTTATTGGCATTCGGAGTCCTTTACATCGGGTATTCTGGAGAACGAAGCGATGGTGGTGGCAGAGAAGAAAGGATGGGCGAAAGGTTTGGATTTCTATGCCCATCTGGGTGTCTCGTTGGACGGTGTTGTCTTAGGAGAAGGCAAGAGTGTTGTGTCTCCCGACTGGTTAGCGAAGGTAGCGATAGACTATTCGCCGGCATGGTGGTTCCGGTTCGGTCTGTCCGTCAGCCATCATAGGATGAGTTACGGGTGGAATGAGGTACGGTATCTGAGCGGCAAGTATATGTCCGGCGAGATACGGTATGCGGACAATACGCTGCTGGCTACCACCGGCGGCGCGTACCATACGCCGGAGAAAGGACTATGGATAAAACAGCCTTCCTATGCTGTTCTGGATCTGCCGATATTTTTCACTTTCGGTAAAAGTCGGAGGCATGAGATAGCAATCCTGAGTACCATCCGGAAGTACTATAACCAGTGGCACACGGTCTATACCGACGGCGCAGAGGCGAACCTGGTCTCGCAGGACGGAGTCTATTACTTGCGTGAGGGAGAGAAACAATATACCGTGACGACCCAGCCCTTGGACCTGATGTCCTCGCGCGCAGGCGGACGCACTCCTTACTATATGTCCAATATAGTGAAATACACCTATCGGGGCAAGAAATGGCATGTGATGGCGAGTTGGCAGAGTTATCTGATGGCGGGACTGAGTACCCTGGGAAACGGTCCGCTGCATAACAACATCGGCGCGCTGAGCGAGAGCACGGCGAATCCGAACACGTATATGGCATTGAGCGAGGGCGACAAGCCCTATCAGGGCAACAGCCGGCTTGACCAGGACAAATCGTTCATCCTCCGCCTGCAGGTGACCTACAACGCCTGCCGATATTTCTCAATAGGCCTGAACGGCAAGTTCAAGGACGGTCAGCCGTTCTCCACTTTTACGGCTCGATCACGACTCATTAACGGCTATGAACAGGTTGCGCTCTTGCATTCAGATGCAAAGGGAATCAATATGGCGAATAATGCTTTCGGAAAGAGGGAAGACGCGTTCTTCAATTTCGAGTTACGCGCTACAGGACGATGGTGGGTTCGGGATATACCGATGAGTCTGGAGGTGATGTGTTATAACATCTACGATTTTGGTACGGCGTTGACCGAATATACCTTCGACGACTATGTCCATCCTACTTATCCGCATTGGACAAACGATCGCGGAATAGCCACGATGAAAGACAGCCGCACCTCGATGAGTCTATGCATCCCCCGCGGTCTGCTCGTCACGTTGCGGGTCGGACTGGAGAAGGATAAACAGTAGGCCTACCGCCCAAAGGGCAATACCGTCGAATCTGCCGAACATGCAGTCGGTAAACATATTAAGGGCGAAAAGTGTAGTAAAGAGGATGGCTGTGAGTCGTCCTTTTTTGGAGGCATAAAGCGGAATAGATATCCAGGCAAGCAGGAACAAAAGCAGTCCGGGAATACCTATTTCCATCAGTTCTTCGAGATATTGGCAATGTGCATGGTATTGCTGCGCTACATAGCCGTCAAATCGGACTGCTTTGTATTTCTCTATCAGATAATTGCAGCTCTGTCCGGCTCCTAAACCATGCGCTATGTAGTCCTGCGGATGTTGCAATGCCGCACCCCATATGTTGAACCGCACATCGTGGTAATAACTCAACTCCCGCATCTCTTTGATATTGGATAACTCTACCTCCTGCATCCTGGGATGGAGATACAGCAAACCTGTCCCTACTGCCACTCCCACCAATACAATAATACCGCTATACCGCCATCGTTTGACAGACGGAATAATACAAATAATCCCTATGAAAAACAATCCGACAGCAGTAAGAATAGCTTGTCTGGAAGTCGTCAATGGAATAGATGATAACATCACAGCCCAAAGCGGAAGGAGGATTCGAGGACGTTTCCGATAGAGCAGGAAAGCGATGATAGCACCGAACAGTTCGACCGAGCAAAGGAAGAGGCGGTGCTTGAGATGGGATATGTTCTCAGAGAAGAAAATCCACCACTCTTGATATTGTATCCATCCGTTTTCATGGAATGACGTCGGTACCCATTCCGGGTGATAGAACAAAACGGTCATGCAGCCCACGTAAGCCGGCAGAGCAATCACGCATGCCGCCACGAGAACCTTGCCGGCTGTCCGCCAGTCATAGCATTCATTCACTCCCCATAAACCGACCGGCACCAGCAGGATGAAGGTCAGATACCGCTCCATCTGCCATTTCCAGGCTACCGGATCCGCCGCCCATAAGCCCGACAGCAGTTTCCATGCAAACCAAGCCCCGAAAAGCAGGAACGGGAGAGCGAAGGTGCGATTTGAAAGTTGCGATCTGAGATATGAAATGTTCAGCCATCGTCCCTCCAGGAACCACATAATGATCCATGCCACGCACGCATAGCGGAGCACCAGTTGCGGCGCCGGAAGCAGGGCAATGACCGTCAGAAACAGCCAGTAATTGATCCTTCCTATGATTTGCCGGTATCGGTTCATAAATTGGTAATTCCTTGTTTTACATGTTTATGCCACCGGTGAGCGATGATATATCCGGCGTCCTCTATGGCGTCTTCCCCCATTGCTTGGGCGTACGCTTGCGCCATAATAACCAGTGCCTCCCTGTCGATATTGAGCCGCTCGAAATTGCGCAGTCTCTGTTCGCGGCTGAGGTGCTTGCAGAACTTTATACGGTTCAGATCGATGATTTGTATCCAGGTGCCATCCCGGTTGAAAAGAATGTTACCGCCGGAATAGTCGCGATGCAATATACCCTGCTTATGCAGCTTCGCAGTAAACTCGCCGATCTTCCAAAGAATCGCTTCGCGGTACGGAAAATCCGGCGATCCGATGAGGTCGTTGAAGCAACTGAAGGCTCTGCGGCTCTCGCATACGTACCAGCTCTCGCGCAAAATACCGAACACGCGCACTTCGCGGTAAGCAATCGGACGCGGTGTGATTTTTTCTCCTAACCGCAGCGCATATTCATAGCTCCGCCGTGCTTTGCTCTTGGCGAACCAGCCGTACCAGATGCCGCGCAAGAGATCCGGCTTGGCAAACTGCTTGATCGCGTACTCTTCGCTCAGGCGGATGATGTTCCGGTGGCGCGAGACGATCCATCCTAAATCCCAGAATGCAAAATCGCCGACTTGCCGGTAGCGCCTGAACCGGTTCAGAAACTTGCTCCAGGAGCGCATATAGTGCAGCGGACCGCCTAAATGCTTCTCCATAAACAACAGATGGCGCTCATTCATCGCATCCACGATTGCGCGTTTCTGAGCCTTGGCGGTATGCCGCCGCGAACCCGGCAGCACACGGTAATATAAACCCACCTCGTCCAGCCGCACATACCGTCCGCCGGTCTCGAACATACTGATCCAGAAATCCCAGTCTTCGCGGTAGATATCTTCCTGGCAGAAACCGCCGACTACTGTCCAGTCTATCCTGCGGAAAAGGGACGAGATATGGATCATGTTCTTTCTCGCCAGCAGATCCAACGAAAAATCCGGCAGTTTCCATTCGCCGCTCTTGGCACCGAAAAACTCAGCCTTGCACCCGATCACGCGCACATCATCCGCTACCTGCTCCATGGCATGCTCGATATAGGTCGGGCTGATCTTGTCGTCCGCATCCACCGGCAAGATCCATTCGCCCGCGCTTTCACGGATAGCGTGATTGCGGGCGGAACTGACGCCTTCGTTGGATTGATGAAACACTTTTACCTCCGGATGACTGGTGGCAAAAGCCTGCGCCACGCTGAGGCTCTCATCGGTCGAGCCGTCGTCCATCACAATCACTTCGATCGGACGGTAAGTGGACGCAACGATACTATCCAACGCTTCGCCGATATACGGCGCAGCGTTATACAGGGGCACTATAACGGAAACTAAGGGTTGTTTCATATCTTATCGCGGCGAAGAATCAACTTCCGCCAATAATAGAGTATAGGGTTTGTATATTTGAGTTGTTTCCACGGACGGCTAGAGTGTGGCATGTGGACTACGGGGTTGGATAGTTGCAGGATGTTCGTAAATCCCAATTGGACGGATGTGTGGCTGATATGTACGTCATACCAGTTCTTATCCGGATCCAACCGCCCGAAGTCATAGGCGCGCAGGAATTCGTTGGAAAGCAGCGTGCAGCAGAAAGAGAGCCTCTTCTTGCATGGTCCGTCTTGGTTTATGTGCCGCGCGTATTCATAGGGGAAATTCACATTCCCTTCCTCATCGTGCGTCACGGCTGCCACCATTCCTACACCCGGACAAACAGCATCAGCCATGCGTCCAATAGTCTCTTGTCTCACCATCACGTCGCTTTCCACAATCACCAGTGAGACTCCTTGCTCCAGCGCTTTTCGTTGGGCATCAATCAACACCCAGCGGTAGTTAGGTGACGGGTGGACGGTATGTTCACTGATAGATACAATCTCGATGCCCGTCTCGTCGCTCAGCTCTTTGAGTCTCGATGCTGTCTCCTTAGACGAATAGTCATCATAAACGGTCAGCGTATAACCGCTCTGTAGGATAGCGCGGATCGCTTTCTCTGCCGTCTCGATGGAGTCCTTGACGGGCATGATGATATGTATCATGGAGTCATTTACCATCGGGTGATTATTCCTCGTTTAGTAATTGTTAGCTGTGCTCCGAACTGGTTTCCCCATTGCGACCCCAGATCAGCAGCCAGACGTACGCCGAAATCGAGCCCCCAGGCTTTCTCTACATGCTTGTGAATATCCAGCAGCAGGGCGGTGTTGGTGCTCAGAATCTCGCGGGAGGTGTTTTCATTGCCGTAATTGCGGGCATAGGAAGCCTTGAGACGGTATATAAAGCCGTATATATCGCCTCTTATTCCTAGATGATGCACTCTCACGCGGCTGTTGAGGGTATGAATGGAACCATCCTCGTTGTATAGCGGCGAAGTGATAAAAGGTGTACCTATAGAGCGATAGAAATAATTCCATCCGTTTTGGAACACGCTGTTCTGATAATACTGGTCATTGCCGGCGTAGCAAAGTCCGTCGCGGTCGTGCCACGGTCCGGACTGGTCGGTCGTGTTGAGAAACTCATATGTCACACCTTGGATAAACGGCCATCGGGTCTGTTTGAGACTGATACCCCATAGACCGTCGGACAGGTTCTGCCCCATGCCGATAAAAGCAAAATTGTCTTCGAAGAAATTCTGCCAGTAAGCACTGATCTCCCATCCTGTACCTTTGCCGGTGACCATCAGCTGCTGGCTTCCTACGTGGTTCCCCTGTGCATTCCGCAGGTCATTATTCATCACTCCTCCAGCCCGTGCGGTAAGGACGTGCAGGAAATCAGACCATCCGCTGCCTATATCCCCCCAGACAGGGCTGATACCTCCCCATTGTGCGGCATGGTGGAACTCATAACTGACGTTCACAGGAAGCCGTCCACCGAAGCGGAGAGCTGCGAACTTATGATGGATATAACTGCCTCGCATGTATATGTTATCCGCCTGCCATATGTGGGTCAGACCTCCTTTGATCTCAAAATACCCATAGCATCCGGGGAATGGCACATACCGGTCTATCCCAACCGTGATACGCGGAAGCGGTTGGCTGTTGCCGGAGAAAATCATGCTTCCCATACTCAAAGCGGTGTCTTGGGTCTCATAGACAAGAGGCTTGATACCGGCTGTGATGTCAAAGATATAGAGGCGGACATGTGCGTATAGAAGGTTGAAATAGCCCGTTCCGTACGTCCGTTGCTGCGCAAAAGCGCTACCCGGTATAGGCGACTGGACACGGCCGGTCAGCTGTACCGCAAAATCATAATCCCACCATCGCTCGGGGTGAACGGCTTCCTTGTAAATGCCGGCAGTCAAGTTGCCGGAGAAAGGCGAAGAACTGATATCGCCGTGCGTGTTGCTTTGCAGCCAGAACGGTGCATATTTGCCGCTGGATGCTATGCCGCTTACTCCGGCTGTCCAGCGTAGAGTGTCCCCGCCTGCCGGAACGCTGTCTGTGATCCCGGTGGGCCAGAAGCGCCAGCTCAACTGCCGGGCGGACATACCTGTGCAAAGCAGCAATAATATGACGAGCAGTTTATTCCTCAAAATAATACAGTTTGTTTTTTACCTTCCATTCCTTGTCCTCGCCAAGACCGATATACACCCTTCTGCCTATCGCAAAAGAGAGATGGTTCATCAATCCTTCCGGCAGTACGGCAACATGGCTCCAGGAGTCGTTCAGCGGGTCGTAGCGGTGAATGTCCTGCAGCACTTGGCCGGTGGTGTTTACTCCGCCGTAATGTATGCCGCCTGAGAGGTAGATATATTGGTCCGTAGCGGTAGAGGCAGCAAGGGTACGTGTCTTTCCGGGCACAGCAGCCCGTTTCTCCCAATGCGTGCCGTCCACCAGTTCCGCCCACCAGTTCAGGCTCCCCTTGTAGAAGCCTGTTCCCATGAAATGCCGGCTTTGGCAGGTGCATCCTGTCCCTCCGAAGGAACGGGTGGGGTAGCCGTGGAAAGAGACGTTCACATCAATACTGTCCCACCGGTCGGAAGCTATGTCATATCGGAAAAAATCGCGTCGGTAGTTCCAGCAAAAACCATAACCGACATATAACTCCCCGTCGCTGGTAAACGCAGTGGCGCAGTCGGTATAGCTGTTCGGATAGTCGGCTAATCGTTTCCAAGAGTCCGTAGCGGGCGTATATTCCCACCAGTCTTGCATGTAGGAGCTATCATTGCTGTATCTGCCCAGAAATCCTAACCCGATATACACTTTCCCGTCGCACACACAGGCGGTGGCATTCACGCGCGGAGCAAGTGGAGTGGGACCCATGTCTTCCCAGCTGTCTGTTTCCGGAGAATAACGCCATAGGTCGTTGTGCGAATTTCCGGTGCTGTCTCTTCCGGCGAACAGATAGGCTTTCTCTCCTATCACAAACGCAGTGGCAGAAGCACGGGGAGACGGCATCGGAGCGCATTCGTGCAAAGCGATACCGAGATCCGGTTCGCTCGCACAGGCAATGCATAGCACTGCTGCAAGTATCAAGATGATGTAATTCTTGCTTCTCACCTTACCTCTCTTCTCTTGTTCCTAAACTCTCGTTTTGCGTTTGAGTTCAAAATCGCGACCGAGGTAGTTCTGCCGCACAACGGGGTTGGAGGCTAACTCTTCCGGCGTACCGTGGAAGAGGATCTTGCCTTCAAACAGCAGGTATGCGCGGTCCGTGATCATCAGCGTTTCATCTACGTTGTGGTCGGTTATCAGAATACCTATATTCTTGTCTTTCAGCCGCCATACGACATCCTGTATTTCTTGCACAGCAATCGGATCGACACCGGCAAAAGGTTCGTCCAGCATCACGAACTTGGGTTCTATCGCCAAACACCGCGCTATCTCCGTACGACGCCTTTCTCCGCCGCTGAGGCGGTCGCCAAGGTTTGTACGTACGTGCTCGAGGTTGAACTCCTTAATCAGTTGCTCCAGCTTCTGTGCCTGGTACTCCGGCGTGAAATCGGTCAGTTCGAGCACGGAGCGGATATTGTCTTCTACCGTCATCTTGCGGAACACGCTTGCTTCCTGCGGCAGATAGCCGATACCCATCTTCGCACGTCGGTACATAGGAAAAGAGGTGATGTCCTGGTCGTTGAGAAAGATACGACCGTTGTTGGCAGAGACCAGACCGGTTGTCATATAGAAAGTGGTCGTCTTGCCTGCACCGTTCGGGCCCAGCAGACCTACAATCTCTCCTTGGGTCAACTCGATTGACACATCATCTACCACGGTCCGTTTGCCGTATTTCTTTACTAAATGCTCTGTCCTTAGCTTGTCCATAATGTTAGTTACCTGATCGTTAGCTGGTAATCACGTATCCCACCTATACCTATAATATACTATGTATATTATCCCGTGATTTTTAAATTAGTCTATCTCAACCATCACCGGGCAATGGTCGGAGTGTACCGCCTCTGTTAAAATTTTGCCGTCTCTCAGTCTTGGTCTCAGGCTCTCGCTGACCCACAGGTAGTCAATCCGCCAGCCCACGTTACGGGCTCTGGCACCGGCACGCCAGCTCCACCAGCTGTACCGCTCTGCGCTCTGGTCGAACACACGGAAAGAATCTACCAAGCCGCTTGCTTCCCACCGATCCATCCATTCGCGCTCTTCGGGCAGGAAACCGGACACGCCGATCTGCCGCTCCGGATGGTTGATGTCGATGGGCTTGTGGCATATGTTATAATCTCCGCAGATCACCAGGTTCGGACGCTCTTTGCGCAACTCTGTCACCCACGGCAGAAAATCCTCCAGAAACTCCATTTTGAAATCCTGTCGTACGTCTCCCGTCGTGCCGCTCGGGATATATGCGTCCACAACAGTTATATCGCCGAAATCGGCTCTCAGCACGCGCCCCTCGCGGTCGTATTTGGGAATGCCCATACCTACAACTACGCGGTCCGGCTCCTGCTTGGAGAAGATACACACGCCCGAATAGCCTTTCTTCTCCGCCGAATGGATGTAACTATGGTATCCCAGTTCCTGAAACGCCATGACGTCTATCTGTTCCGGCTGCGCCTTGCTCTCCTGGATGCAGAACACATCCGGATTCTCTGTCTGAAGCCATTCCAGCAACCCTTTCCCGATTGCCGAACGGATGCCGTTGAGATTATAACTGATTATTTTCATAAACGATTACCTAAAATATCGTATTCCTTTCCCTCGCGGATAATAACTACCTTGCCGCCACGCAATACCTTTGTACATTGTACATCGTTCCCTTGTACGTCTTCAATCCCTTCCGGCCATCCGCCGTTGTATTTGAATCCGATGTAGCCATCCGCATAGAGTTCGATGTCCGTAATCTCGTGATCTGCAAAACCGGTGAATGAATTCGCTCCGGCAGGGAAAAGATCGGTGGCTCGGCTGTAGTAAGCCGACGTGTTCTTTTTGGCTTCTATCAGGTCCACGCCTAATTTGCTGGACGTGTTATTGACAGTGTTGCTGTACCATTTATCGGAATCATATTGGATCTTGGTGATCATCAGCCCTTTGCCGGCGAGGTACTTGTCCCATCCTTCCTGTGCGCGGGTTTCCAGTAAATAGAATGTTCTGGGTAACGGGTTCAGGCCGTCTAAATTATGTGCGTTTCCGTTGCACATCAGCAAGGATTGTTTGGTCTCTTGAAGCGGACCTAACAAGGTGTTTTCCGGCTCTGTCAGCACGCGCGGAGTGATCCATCCCATGAACCACCGCTCGTAGGCGGAATAGTTGGGAGGCGTGTTACCATCGTTATTATAAGGCCCGTAGTCCATGATGTCCCAATCTACCATCGTGCGGTGCGTGGCGCCTTCTACGGTGGCATAGAAATCCGGCAACCCCATCACATGGCTGAACTCATGGCAGAAAGTACCGATACCGCACCGTTCGCCTGTTTGTCCGTCAATCTCGTTGAGACAGCAGTAGTGATCTATCGTCTTGCCATCCAACTTGAAGGACATATCGGTATAACTCAGATCGTATTGGTGAGGCCATATCGTGTTGCTTGCTCCTCCGTCCGCTTCGCCTTTACCCGCATAGAGAATAACCACCCAGTCCACTTCTCCGTCATCATTGTTGTCGTATTGGCTGAAATCGGCTCCTTGTTTTGCGGCTAACTGGCACGCCTCTTTGACCAGTTCGTCCGGGTGGTTGTCATTCCCTCCCCAGTCGTTGCTACCGTAATAGGAGTAGTTCCTGCTAACCGTCACAGGGCCAATGACATCAATATCCATGTCGTACTCTCCCCAACTCTGGTCGTTGAAATACTGGTGGATGGATCCCGTAGCACCGTTATAGGTGTATGTCTCTCCCATCGCCCATTGGGTCATATCCTCATTGGACTGGCTGAAATCCAGGTCCTTGAAACTGACCAGAATAACAGCCCCTTTCGGTGCCAGCAGACGGTCCACTCCCGTTTCCTGCCTTGCACGGCGGGCTTTGGCGCGCTGTTGTCCTTTCGCCATACGCGCAGTTTTCTCTTCTTCTGCTATCGGCAGCAAGGTCTCTTCGTCAAGCCAGCGTCCTTCTGCATCCGTGATAAAATGAAAATGCTCGTCTCCGTTAAGGAACACCATTTTTTCTGTTCCGTTCGCATCAGTCCGGATCATACCCTCACGGCGTGCCGGCACTGCCGTCGCACTCACTGCGACAGCGCATAGCATCACTATGCTCAAAATTTTCTTCATACCAATTCTCAATTCTCAATTCTCAATTATCAATTCCTCTTCACTCCGTGCTTCTCCAGCCATTTCTTCTGGCATTTGGTCCGGTCCTCTACGTTTTTGGCTTTTCGGCAACTGGTTACAATCTCGCCTTTGCGGTTCACCTTGGCGTATTTCAGCCATCCTTTTTTGTTCTCGCGGATCAACCATCCGTCTTCGGTCATCATCCAGTGTTTGTGTTCGTCTCCGCGCAGGAAGGTGCGCAGCGTGTACCCGTTCGGCTGCACGCGCTCGATCATGCCGCGGTAAGCCGGTACTTTAGCCGGCTGCTGGGCATAGACGCCCATTCCCAATATGGCTATAAAAGCCATCAATAATACTTTTCTCATAATATAATTGTTTTATTTATCTCTTTATCTCCCTCCCTTGAGGGGAGGGTCGGGGAGGGGTTATTTGTTTTTTATCTTCTTAAACAACTCGCTTGCAAAAACGAAATCATTCAGCGCTTCGTTGTTGCTATTCATGATCTCATGTCGGCTGCCCTGCCATTCTTTCTTGCCGCCTTTGAGGAACACGATATTGTCGCCTATCTCCATAATCGAGTTCATGTCATGGCTGTTGACGATCGTGCAGATATTATATTCCCGCGTGATATCCTGAATCAAGGCATCAATCACCAGACTCGTCTTCGGATCCAAACCCGAGTTCGGCTCGTCGCAGAACAGATATTTCGGCTCCAAAACGATCGCGCGGGCAATAGCTACACGTTTCTGCTGACCGCCACTGATCTCGCTCGGCATTAAGTTCCATACCCGTTCCGGCATCTCTACACGCCGCAAACAGAACTCTGCACGTTCACGCATCTCTTCGCGGCTCTTATGAGAGAACATCTCCATCGGAAACAGCACATTCTCCATCACCGTCATGGAGTCGAACAGCGCGCTGCCTTGGAACAGCATTCCTACCTCGCGGTGAAGCATCCGGATATCTTTGCTCCGCATCTCCGCCAGATCGCGGCCGTCATACAATATCTGTCCGCTGTCCACGGCATGCAGACCGATCATGCTTTTCATCAGCACGGTCTTGCCGGAACCGGACTGGCCGATGATCATGTTCACCTCGCCGTCCCGCATCTCGGTACTCACGTGGTTCAGCACCACATTCCCGTCAAAACTCTTGACTACATCTTTTACTTCAATCATAGCAGCAATTTACTTAAAACGAGGTCGAGGAAAAGGATCATTATATTGCTGTTCACAACGGCATTCGTGCTTGCGCGTCCTACATCCAGCGCGCCGCCGCGTACGTTGTATCCGTAATAACTGCTCATGCTCGTGATCACGAACGCGAACACCAGACTCTTGATGATGCCGTACCATACGTAGTATGGATTGAACGCGTACTGCACGCCGATGAGGTAGTCGTGTACGGTGATGATGTCCGTGAATGCACCTACCGCCCAGCCTCCTACCAGACCGACAGCCGTCGAGATGATCACCAGCATCGGCATCATCGTCACGAACGCCAGGATCTTCGGCAGAATCAGATAGTTGGCGCTGTTCACACCCATAATCTCCATTGCGTCAATCTGTTCCGTGATACGCATCGTGCCTATCTCCGAAGCGATGTTGGACCCCACTTTGCCTGCCAGAATGAGACACAGGATCGTGCTTGAGAACTCCAGCAGCAGCGTCTCCCTCGTTAGCAGACCTACCGTATAGGTCGGCAGAAGCGGGTTCTCCGTGTTCGTCTTCGCCTGAATAGTCAGGATGGCTCCGATAAATACGGAAATGATCAGCACGATCGGCAGGGACTGGAGACCTTGTTTCTCCAGTTCTCTGCTGTATTGACGCCAGAACATCCGCTGGCGGTCGGGCATTCGCAATACCCGACCCATCAGCAGAAAATACTCTCCTATATGTTGTAATATTCGCATCGTTTAATGTCTTTCCACTCCCGGCGATAAATTTTATTTTTGTTTATCTATGTTTATTTTCGTATTAAAACCATGCCCTGCGCATTGTAAACCACGCCGTTCTGCTCAATCAGCAGCACACCGTCCCGGAGTATCTTTACTCCCTCCCTTGAAGGGAGGGTCGGGGAGAGGTTTCCCTCTTCGCCCGGCTCGAAAGCCTGACCCTCTATCTTCACGCTGCGCAGACAGATGTACTTGCTGTCCTTCTCTTCTCCGAGGTCATGCCACGGCAGGATCCGTACGTGCAGCGTCTCCCCGGCGGGGATAGTCAGGGTGGGAGTAATATCAGCGTGCTCCACTACACGGTTGGCCATGTGTTGTCTCTCGGCAATGGTCTTCACACCGGTGAAACCGTCGCCGAATCCGGTGTTGATATGGTAACACATGGTGGATGTGCCGTCGGCTCCAATAGCCATCGAGATTTTGGTGATACGGACCTCCATGGCAGCAGGAGCGGTGATGGCGAAATCCAGATAGCGGCTCGCGTTCTCGTCTATCTCGCCTGCGGGCCAAGGAGTGCGGCTACTCCCGTCTGCGGAGTTATGGAAACGTCCCAAGGTCAGACCGGTCTCCTCGCCGTCGGTGAAATAATTCTTGCTACTGCTGTTATAATCGATATACGCCATGTTGTTCATCGTGAACGCTGCGCTGATCGGGCCTGTTATTTCCGGTTCCGGCATCGGTTTGGCGTTCACCGTCCAGGTTGCGCTTACGGCGCTGCCGCCTTCCAGAGAGATGACGCTTGCTGTCACGGGGACGGACACACTGTTCTCGCCGAAAGTAACTACGACAGAGTCTTTGTTCTCGCCTGCGTTCTCATAGATAGCGCGCACGTAGATCTTTTGGAACAAGGTGCTTCCGGCGTAATCCACGGAAGCGGTCTTGTCATAGTTCTCTTTGTCTGTCGAGATCGTCAGCGCGCCTGTCGCATGAAGCGATACCGTGCCGCTCGCGGGCTCCAGACCGAATCCCGTCAGCAAAAACTCTTTGTTCTGCGCTACGCCGCTGTACGTCTCGCCGATCTCTATCGATGTCGGGTTGGCAGTGATGGATGTCGGAATATTGATATGTTCAGCCAATATACCTGCGTCTTTCATCATCTGCGCTGCCTGGCGGGCAATCAGGTTGCCGCCCATGGCATTCGTGTGCGTGTTGTCGCCGTTGCAGAACAGCAGCTGCGTGCATTGTGCCTCGCCGTACTCTAGATACATCTGACGGGTTGCTTCCGTCAGGTTCAGGAACGGCACGTTCTTCTCTTTCGCCACCTCGCGCATGGCATGTACGTAACTCATGGACGAGTCATTGGCAGGAAGGCTCTGGTTCTCATAGAGAACGCCGTTCTCTATTTTGCTGAATTTGTCACCCAAGTCGTGCTGACCGTTGCGCCGGATATTGCCGTTGCTGAAATACTTGCGGCATATCGGACCTACCAGAATCGGGTTGACGCCCAACTCACGTGCCTCGTCAATGAACAGGCGCAGAAAATCACGGTAAGTGGTCTGCGGGTTCGTCCCGCGCGTGTCCGTAGGAGCCGGCAAACCCTTCGCCTGACAATATTCAGCGTACTCTAAATTATCCATTCCGTTGGTAACGGTACCCTCGTCGTTGTGTGCAAACTGAATAATGAGGTAATCCCCTGCGCTCATCTGGCTCTTCATGCTCGGCCAATAAGCGGCTCCGGTGTAGAAACTGCGGGTGTCTGCGCCTGATTTGCCGCGGTTGTTCACGGTCACAAAAGCCGGGTCGAAGAACGAACCCAGATACATTCCCCAGCCGCGCTTGTCGGTGGTGTTCTCGTCGTACTCGGCCATCGTACTGTCACCGATAGTGTGTACTTTTACGGCTCCGTTCGCCAGTGGCAGCCCGATCATCGCCGTCATCAGAATAGATATAATTTTCTTCACCTTGACTTGTGTTTTTTAATGGTTTTGTGAATAATTTTATTTATGTTTTGTTATATCCTGTTCCGGTCTCGTATTTTGTATTGGAATACAAAAAGCGTGCAAATTTACAACTTTTTTTTGATATACGCAAATCTTTGTGCTTTTTTCGTCCCTCCCTTGCCCTTTTCCTGCTTTTCCTCTGTCCTCCTCTCTCAATATCCCAACACAGCATTAACACAGGATTAACACAGGATGTCCGGAACGAAACCGGCACCACAGCGGTACGATATCCCCTTTTCTCCCTCCTTCGAGGGGGGGGCACGGTTGAGTGTCCGGTGAACGGCTATAGAGTCTTTTTTGGGAGCGTTCCGCACAAAAAAACAGCCCCGCATTGTGCGGAGCTGTCATTCCTCCCTCCCTAAAGGGTCGGGTCGGGTGGTTTTTCTTACTTAACAATAGCGCCCTGTGCGTTGTAGAGCACGCCGTTCTTCTCGATGAAGAGAACGCCGTTGATCACGCGCTTGGTAGCCTTAACCGCTGCGTCGGTGTTGTCGATAGCGGTCGGCCAGCCGTTCACTTTGATGTTAGTGAAACCTCCGTCGCCGTTGTTACCATTGCTCTCAATACCGATGAAGTTACCTTCAACAGCCTCGGAGAGGGCGATAGTGATGCTCTCGCCACTTGCCGCGGTCTGGGTAATGGACTCGTCCACAACACCGTTTACGGTCACCTTGATAGGACGTTTGCCGCCGCTACCGCTGGTCAGAATAACTTCTCTAGCACCCGGCAGAGCGATATAGATACGATCCTTACCCTCGGAGATACGATGGTTGCCCGCTTCTTCTACATCTTTGCTAAACTTGACACCCTTGCTTGCATCCCATCCGTAAACAGAGTAGATGTACGAAGGAACTGCATCGAACGTAACTTCTTGGTTATCTACCGCCATCGGGGTAACAGGAATATAGTTGATGGTATATTCAGCCGTTTGACTGTCTGCTCCGGTTACAACGAGTTTGCCCTCAACGATCTCTGCACTCGGCTCGCCGTCTGCATTCCAGAACTTAGCCTCTACGAAACTCGGCTCTGTTTTGCCTGCCAAGTAAGGAACATTGATCTCACCGGCTGCAATATAACCATTAACACCGTTGCTGAAGCTAACCTCTAACAAGTCTTTCTTTGCAGGAGCTTCAATGATGTCAATCACATAATTGTTCGTGCTGGTGCCATTCTCTGCGGTACAAGCAATCAAGTACTGATGTTGCCCATCAGGCATAGAAGCCTCTGCGGTAGCGTTCGGGTCATTCAACGTGTAATGAAGAGCACTCAATTCCGGATCCGGAGTTCCGTATGGCTTGGTAATCGTGTACATCACAACGTACGGATTCTCAAATGCCGGACTCAACTCAAAACCATCAACGGACAGAGCACTTAAAGTCCAGTCATCGTTCAGCGTATTGGATTTGTAAATCCGAACGGTATAGGTCTTCTCTGTGCCATCCTCAGCGATAATAGTGAAAGCTTGTCCTTTGTTGCTGCCCGCCTCGGGAGTCTCCATCTCATACGGGTTGCTCAAATCATATTTGATGGTAGCCAACGGATGAGCTAAGGTGAGTGCGATAGTTACGGTCGGCTCTGTATAGGAAGCGCTCAAGGTATAAACATACAGCAGACCACCTTCTTCCGGCTCTACCTCAACACCGTTAACGGTCAGTTTTGCCAGCTCCGCATTGCTGCTTGCTTCGCAAGAACGGGTAACGGAAATGCTCTCGATATTCGGATTGCAAGCAGAAGAAGTACGATATACATAGATTGCTTCGGCCGAAGTGGTCAGTGTATAGGTGGCGGTCAGGGTCTCTGCGTCAAAATCTACACTACCCAACAGGTTCTCGCCCTTGTCGGAATAGATAGTAGCGGTATTACCGCCGTTGAGTAAGGAAGCAACGATAGTTACTACATCGCCTGCCATGAACGAACCCGAAGCCAACTTGACACCGAAATAGTGACCGTTGGAACCTAATTTACCGCCGTCCTGCGTGTTCTTGTCTGCCGTACCGCCTACTACGCCGGTAACGGTTGCTGTGTTCTTGTTGACGTGGGTAGCCTTGATTAACTCGCCGCAGAGTTTGGTTACTACGAAATCAACACCTGCACTCTGTACGAAATCAGCATTGTACTCATTCTTGGCTGCTGCCATGATGCGATAAGTGCGCTCTGCGGTCGGAGTGAAAGCAAACGTCTTTGCGGTAGCACCCTCTTGTTCTGCACCATCTACATACCATTTGTATGCATCGGCCTTTACATCCGTATTAGCGGTGAAGGTAGCCTCGAAACCGATAGCGCCGTTTGCCGGACCGTCAACTGTAACAGATGCTACAGGATCGGTCGAAGGAATTACTTCGCCTGGACGATAAACGGTAATCGTACCGAATTTCGAGTCGCTGTTATAACGGTTTACGGTAAAACTATTTGTACCTGCAATGCCGTCTTCGGCTTGTACAATGTAATAGACTTCAATCGCTTCGCCGCCCGGAATCTCACCGGTAACTTCAATAGAGTTGTTCAGCTTGACACCGGTGGTCTTTTTGCTGCTAGCATGAGATGCTGTCAAAATTACGATGGAATCTCCTTCCTCAAAAGTGGCTGCATCGGCAAGTGCACATGTGATTGCAGAAGATGAGTTGAACTTGTAGAATGTCTGCTCATTGACGGTTACTTCGTTACTGCCACTGGTTGCGAAAGCAGTCGTAACTGTGACGTTACCGCCATCCACAGTAGTTACTTGGTCCTTGACATTGTTGTCTGCCGTCAAGGTAAACGGACCAAAAATTACATCCGCATTCATTGCCATGCTTGCCAATACGGCAGCGGCTAATGTGAAAAGTTTTTTCATTTGTGTTTTAATGTTTTTAAGTTAAATGAATAATTGGGTTTTTATAGTGTTTTGACAACTATATCTTACAAAATCGACTGCAAAAATAACACTTTTCGCGCATATACGCAAATAAAATAGGTATAAAACGACTTTTTCTGCAAAATCTGTCAATTTTTACACATATATACTCCGCTAAATCCAATAAATAGGACAAGAAATTTTATTTATGTTTATTGCTTTTAAATGCTTTAACCCCCTAGGGCGTGGGCTTTGGAGATAGAAACTCTCTGGAAACTTGCTTACAAGGAGTTTATAGCTCCAAAGTACACAGAAAGCGCAGCTTTAAAGCATTTAAAAGGGTTTATCTATGTTTATTTTCTTAAAAATTGCAATTTTATTTGTGTATCTGAAAAAAAAGCCGTACCTTTGCACGCTAATTCGTAAAATAAAACATTATATATTCATATCATGAAGAAGATTTTATCATTTCTTTTCTTATGCGTTCTTGCTGTGACAGCAAGCGCAGTACCCGCGCGCCGAGGATGGCAAACGCGCACACAAGCAGATGGTACGACCATCGAGATTCAACAATTTGGAGACGAGTTCTACCATTACATGATTAATCGCGAGGGCAAACAGGTCCGCGAGGTCAACGGCATGTATGTGGAGGTAGGAGAAGCACCGACAGAGGCAGTTGCCAAAGCACGTCGAGCAAAAGCCGTTGCTCGACGTCAACGCAAAGAAGTAGGCGTTACGCCGAACCTTGCTCCGAAAGGAGTTGTCATTCTGGCAAATTTCTCCAATAAATCGATGCAATCCGGTCATACGCAAGCTACCTTTGATGAGCTTTGTAACTCGACCAATTGTACCGTGAATAGCGGTTATCCTTCTGCAGGTCAGTATTTTGCGGATCAGTCCAATGGTAGCTATCGTCCGCAGTTTGATGTCTTCGGACCAGTGACCCTTAGCCGCAACGTGGCCTATTATGGAACGGACGGCGCTAAAGAGGGTGATGACCAACATGCTACCGACGCTGTCGTAGAGGCTTGTATCCTCGCTAACGAGCAGTTTACCATCAACTGGGCGGACTATGACTCCGATTCAGATGGCTATGTCGATTTCGTCTATGTCATCTATGCCGGTAAAGGACAAGCGGATGGTGGCTCGTCAGAGACCATCTGGCCCCACAACTGGTCTGTTGAATCCGCGCGTTATTACGGAAATTGCACCTATACCGAAGCACAGTGCAAAGTAGGCGGTAAAAAACTCGATAACTATGCTATGTCCGGTGAGATATCCGGTAGTTCGCTCGGTGGTATCGGAACGCTTTGCCATGAGTTCGGTCACGTAATGGGTCTGCCGGATCTGTACGATACAGATTATGGAACGGTTTATGATAATTGTCTTACGCCGAACGACTGGAATATCATGGATGGCGGTTCCTACAATGCCGATGGTCACTGCCCGCCTAACTACGATCCGTGGGAGAAAGATTTCTTCGGTTGGTTAACACCGATTAACTTGGGTAATGAAGGGCAGAATGTAACGCTCTATGCCAACGGCACGGAGAACTATCAGACTTATCAGATCAATGCTTCCGGCACGTATGTTAGTCCGACCACTTCCGGTCTGCGCTATTATATCGAAAACCGTCAGGCTGTGGGTTGGGATGCACCGCTCACGGGACACGGCATGCTCATCTGGAAAATCAATTTCAATGAATCCGCTTGGGAAAATAACGCGCCGAATAACTCAGAAACCAGCGGAGCTCCACTCTATACCGTTGTTTCCGCTACCGGAACAGCTATTGGTTGGGATGGCTCGACCGACAACTGCCCGAAGAATCCCTTCCCTGGAACCGGTAAGAAGACTTCTTGGACGGGCGTTAGCGGCAAACCGCTCTTGAATATCAAGGAGAGTAATCAGATCGTGACCCTCACCTATATCGAGGAACCCACGCCTGTCGTAGATCCGTTCACGCTCACCTTCATGGCCAACGGAGCGGATTTCGCTACGACGACAAGCACAGGAAAAATAGTACTGCCGACTAACGAACCCGAGGCATGCGAAGGAACGGTCTTCGTCGGCTGGACTGCCGCGGAGAACTACAGCTCCGCTACTACCGCTCCGACGCTCGTCAATGCCGGAGACGCTATCGCTGAACCTGCTACTTTCTACGCAGTCTTTGCAACCCAAACCGGCGAAGCAACGGTGGAAATAAGCGACGAACTGACGCTTTCGTCCACAGGCGTTTCAGGAACGAACTATGCTTCGTGGAGCGGTGTAACAGCCACATCGGATGCCGTCTATGCCGGACAGAGCGCAGGAGGCAATGACGCCATACAGCTACGCTCCAAGAATAGCAATTCAGGTATCGTCACTACCGCTTCCGGCGGCAAACTGGCGAAAGTGCAAGTGGTATGGAATAGCAACACTTCCGACCGCTCGCTGGATATATACGGCAAGAACAGTGCTTATACCGATCCTTCCGACCTCTATGACGCTTCGGGAAGAGGAACCAAATTAGGCTCTATCGCAAGCGGCACGGCTACCGAACTGGCAATCACGGGGGACTACACCTTCGTGGGTGTCCGCTCGAACAATGGGGCGCTGTATATGGACAAGATTACCTTCGTCTGGGAAGGCTCGGGAGTAGGATACAGCAACTACACCACTTCCTGCAACGGTGGTCAAACGGCGATTGAACACACCGAGGCGGAACAACCGACTGCCGTCAAGGCAATCCGAAACGGACAAATGGTCATCCTCGTTGGAAACGAAGTTTACTCTCTTACCGGTGCACGCCTCGAATAAATGAAAACCCACATTCGTTATGTCCTCATCTGCTTGTTCTCTCTCAGCCCCATCATCTCCGGAGCTGAGACGAGAACTCTTCCGCATGACTTTGATGCCATGTTCAATGCATCACCGAAGAAACTGAAGGTAGAAAACACCAACCAAACAGGTATAACCGACTTGGTTACTTATACTTGTTCCGGTGGAGCAGAGTTTTCTGCAAGTGAGACAACAGAATATAAAACGGCTATCTTTCTGGAGAACTCTGGGGAGAAAGTGGAAACGTCTAAAATTCAAAACTTGGATAGTTTACGCATCGTGTACTCTCCTTATGCGAAAAGAGCTATGACGGTTTCTATTTCCACAGACGGAAGCGAATGGCACGATATAGCAACAAGACAAGTTTCCAGCAGTTTGACTACCGTTAAAATGCCGCGCGCAGGGGATTACTATGTTCGTATAGCTTATAGTTCGGACAAAGTGTATATCAAGCAGATAGATTATATTTATGTTGACCTCTCCGGCTGTCCCGGATGCTTTATCTACAAACCCGAATAACAAATAAATGCGAATAGAAAACGATATATTGATCCCCGAACTGGCACGGCTGCTCGCTGAAGGAAAAGAAGTGCGTTTCACGCCTTCCGGCGTCAGCATGCGGCCGTTTATCGAAGGAGACAAAGACTCTGTCGTTCTCTCGCCGCTGGATAGCTCGCCTAAGAAAGGAGATCTCCTTCTCGCGGAGGCAAATGCCTCGGATGGACAGAAGAAATATGTTCTGCACCGGCTGATTGACATAGAAGGAGTAGAGACAAGCGAACCGTTATATATCCTCATGGGAGATGGAAACCTCTCCGGCACGGAGTCATGTACCCGTACTGGCATCATCGGACGCGTAACGCGCATCGAGACCTCTTCCGGTCGCACCAAACCCCTCACGCGTGGCAAACTGTGGCTGCGCCTCAAACCCCACCGCTCCTTCCTCCTCAAACTCTACCGCCACACCATCCTCAAATGGCTGTATAGTTAAATGAACAAATAAATTGTAAATGGTAAATGATTAAATTGTAAATGGCTTTATGAAAACAATAGAAGGATTTAAACTCCGCAAACTGGGCAACGAGTATATCTTGGTAGGCGAGTCGATGGCACTCATCAATTTCAACAAGATGATCACCCTCAACGAGACCGCCGCTTTCCTTTGGGAGAAAGCGGAAGAACTAACCCGTGAGAAAGGCTGTTTTGATGCTCAGGCGCTCTGCAAGGCTCTCTGCGCAGAGTTCGACGTCGCGCCGCAACAAGCCATGACCGATATATCTGCTACTATCGACTCATGGCGCGAAGCAGGAATCATTGAAGCGTAAATTCTCTGTTATTTACTCAGGGGACATTTACGACTCATTTACGACTCAAATAAGACTCAAAACAAGACTCAAAATTAGACACAGAATAAGACAGCAAGTAAGGGGCAAATAAGAGTCAAATAAGAGTCAATTAAGAGTCATTACGACTCCTCGGCTTTAAAGAAGGTTAAAACGCCTTCTTTTTTTTGTGTCTTTCGGAACCATAATGTTGCATAAATATGTCGCATATTTCGATAATAAATGCACAATTGCGAAAAACGGAACAAAATACATGTTTTACAACATACAAAAGTGTCGCTTTTTAAGAAACGGCTATATATCCTTATTATTCGCGCGAGAAAAGTGTGTATAAATTTGCGTGTTTCAAAGAAAAATCTTAATTTTGCACACTTTTTTGCGGTAGATTGTTACGAAATGCCCCATAAAAAATTAAAAATCGGCAATTTGATAAATCTACTTGGCAAAAACAGGGTTTTAAATTAGAAAAGGTATGAAAAAGATGAATATTTGTCATAATTCCAAGCATTTTCTTAATGTTTTATTGCTTATAGTTGCTCTCCTTGGCATCAATACCAAGGCATGGACTGCGGATTGCACATATAATGTCTCTTGCAGTAATTATTCCAATGAACGCAAGAACTTTGATGTTACATTTTGTACAATTGCGTCTCAAAGTCCCAATCTGGCAGTCAAAATCTCTTTTAAAATTGAGTTGGAATCCACCTTCTTAGGTAAGAGTCTTACTTGCGATGTATATGCAAATGCGAGTGATGGTACTTCGATTAAAATTAAAAGTAATCTAAAAGTTGACAATGGTGGCAGTCAAACCCCAAGTATCTCGTTTTCTACTACAAAAAACATAACTTCCTTTTCTTTGGATCAGACAAGTCGTAATTTTGGAGGAAACAGGAAAGTAAATATTACAGACATTAAAGTAACTTACCAGTATGCAGCTTCGCTTTCTGCATCAGATATAACCATGGACAATACCCCTGTTGGCGGAAATACAACGAAAACGATAGTAGTTAGTTATCAAAACTCAACCGATAATGTAACTCTGTCTGCGACAGAACAATCAGACGCAAATAATTTCTTTACTATTTCTCCTACGTCTCAAAGTATAACAGACTGTAGCAACACAACAACGTTTACAGTGAAATTCGCTCCGACTTCTGCTGTAACCAATGCAACTGCAACATATAGGATTTCAGGAAATGGAGCAACGAAGGATGTAACTGTAACAGGTACGTCTTTTGCTGTTGTAGATCCGACATTTACGAATGAGATTGCTTCTTCATATATGGTGGATGATGCGGTGTTGGATTTGCAGGCACTATGGACTAGTAATAACAAAACGGGTGCAATTACTTATTCTTTCTTCTCATATGAAGAAGAAGGAGAAAATAATGAAGATGGAACCACTCCTGCTATAACAGATAACAGATGGTTGTCTCTTGGTAAGGCAGGAAAGGTTGTCGTAAAAATGCACCAAAATGCATCAACCGGCTATAATGAACACGAAGAGTCTCATACAATTACCATCAAAAAATACACTCCGACCTTTACATGGAACTCGGCGGGCAAGACTTATTACTACCAGTCCACAATCCCAAGCATCTTCTCTACTACCGGTCCGAACGCTTATACGATTGTATCCGATAATGAGGCATCGGCAAAAGTAGTTGATAACACTTTGCATATTTACAATGTAGAGGAAACGGCAAATATTACCGTAACCCAAGAGGAAAACTACCTCTGGGCAGGCAAAATGGCAAAATATGTCGTTACCCCTGTTGAACTCAATAACCATGTACCGTTTACAATTACCTCTTCTAACTATTCTATTCCATTCAAGTATGGCTCTGAAGGTTCCTTCTCATGGGATGGTGGAATAAAACTTGGAGATGGAGGCGGTGGACTTAATTGGGATGACAAATACTACGATATAGTCTTCTCAGGAATACCGGATAAGTTGTCCTTTGATTATGAGAAACAAGCAAGTGGTGCCACGGGCGTTGAATGGTGGGTAAAAGAAAGTTCAGATGGAAGCAATTGGATTGATTCAAAGTGGGGAAAGCAAACATCAGGCTCTGGAAGTGCTACAAATATACAATTATTACCAACCACTCGTTACTTGCGTCTGTGTTATTCTGGCAATTTTGGTGGCTATTTCAAAAATATCCATGTCACCGAACTGAATCAGTTCTCTGCATCCCCGGTTCGCGTGGACTTTGGTACAAAAGGTGCCAACTATGGTACGCAGGAAGAGAATGTCACTTTTAACCATGCTAACGCAGGCCGTGTGACTACTATGGAGATTGTAGGCGATGATGCGGAGTTCTTCTCTATCGAGCGCTCATCTATTCCCGGTACGGGGCGCGATCTGTATGGTACATTCACGATTGCCGTGCGCTTTGACAATAAAGGCGAGGTGCGTGGAGAAGCCCCCTATAATGCAGTACTGCATATTGTGGATAACGCCGGACATGAGTTGAATATACCTCTTACCGGTATCCGAAACGGAAAGACATCGCCGGAGTTCTCTTTTAACCCCAACCACTTGCCTTATTTTGTAGGAACCAACATCGCTAATGTGGCTTCTTCTACCAATACGGACTATGCTAACTGCCCGTTGACGTTTGAGACCAACGACGCCTCTGTGGCCCAAGTAATAGACGGAACTTTGCATATATATAACAAGAAGCAGCCTGTCACTATTACTGTCCGTCAGGGAGAAAATGAAGACTATGCAGCAGGATCTGCCACATTCACCTTCACTCCGCGTGAACGCCCGGATCGTTCTGTCCCGATGCAGTTAGTCAAAACTATCTACAATGAGGGAACCGTTGAGGCAGGAAATAAATGCGCATGGGAAGATTCCGAAAACGGAGTCCGCGTCGGAAATACTAATGTCGTGGTAGATGACCTTATTTGGGAACATGCTGAGAAGAATTTCACCATCGCTTTTGACGGTCAGCCGGGGAGATTGTCATTCGAGTATAAGAGTGCAGGAGGCATTTGGGTTGTTACCGGTGGAGATACATTCGGCTTCCATATGTGGGAAGTGAAAGAATCTTCGGATGGTAGCACGTGGAAATCTGTCTGGACGGCAGAAGAAGCACAGAAAGAATGGACATCTGTCAATGAGATTCCATTGTCTCCCACAACGCGTTATATCCGTTTCTCGTTCAGCGGTAACTATTGGGGGTACTTCCGTAATATCAATATCTCGGAGTTGGTTGGATACAAATACCTCCGTGCAGAGGCGGACGGCCGTTATCTGAGCCGCGGAGCCAAGTGGGGTACGCAGGCGATAGTGGATGATTTTGGTATGGCATGTCGTATTAGTAATTATACCAATGATAATACTAATTTCTACACCCGCTTCCTCTTCGTCGATAACCAGCAATATCTCTACGAGGCGGACAACCATGAGATGTACACTGACGACGGCACAGCGGCTAACAACTATAATCTCTGGAAGCAGAATGTGATAGATGGTACAATCCTTACTTTCCAGAGCGGAAATGAGTATCCGGGAGACAGCCGCAAAGGACAATATATCACGCTGGACGGCGATGCATTAGCCTTGACGGCGGATGCAGCAGCTGCCACCCGGTGGAAGATGGAAGATTATACAGAACACCCGGCACACATCCTTGAAATTCTTAACCGCGAAGCGGCTGAGGCGGCTTCGCATGACTTCGCTACAGACGTGACGACACTGGAGAAAGTGCGCAGCCGCGTAGAAGAGAATGATTTTGAGCGGACAGATATAACTATCCCTGCTTTGACACTGGGAGAGCAAAGCGGAGAGTACCGTAGCGGTGTAGCAGGAACCAATGCTATCTATGACAACGAAATTTCCGGTCTCCAGCCGGGATTCTACCGCCTGACAGTAAAAGCTTTCTCCCGTATCTCGTCTGCCGATGTGGCATGGGCTTGCCATACCGCAGGAGCTGGAATGGAGAGCGTGTTGGCTTATATCTATGCCAACGATGTGAGATATCCGATCCAGTCCCTGTATCATTCCTACCAAGTAAGTCCGTTGGAGCCGACGGATGAGTTGCGAGACGGATATTACTACTCTACGGACCTGACTTCCGCAGGAGATGCTTTTGACGATGCCAAACGCTATCTGAACGATGTATATGTCTATATAGAGGCGGATCCAGGTAAGACCACAGGAACGCTCCGCTATGGAATCAAGAACCCGTCCTATGTGCCCGGCGCATGGCTTGCATTCGAGGAGATAACACTCACACGCTTCGCCCGTAAGGAATATATCTTCAATGGCGAAAGCACAACAGGCGAGACCACCGACTGGCAAATGGGCGGCAACTGGAACCGCAACACGCAGCCGGATTATCGCCATGTCGTTTCTGTGCAGCATGACTTGGTTATCGACGAGGAAGTATCCGTCTATAGTCTGGTTATCGAGAATGATAAATCCGGCAACCCTGTTACCGTCACTATCGCTCCGACAGGAGGACTGACCGTAGGTGCCGGAGGTGTGAAAAATGCGACCAAAGACAATTTCATTCTCCAAGCCGGTACTACTGGAGCTACCAAAGGCCAGACGGGCTACCTCCGCATATCGCCCTACACCCGCGAGCCGATGCCCGAAGCTACCGTACAGTTGTTTAGCATAGGATATTGTGATTATCAATTAGGTTTGACGAACCCTGCTGCTTGGCAATATGTGGGATCTCCTGTAGTAGCAGGAACTAAGGCAAAATCCGTGTTCTTCGGATGGATATATGACTGGAAGGAAACTACTGGAGAATGGAAAAACAACCGTAAGAATCTTATCTTGGAACCCTTCAAAGGCTATGCCACTACCCAAGACTTCTTCGAGGACGGATTGTTAATCTCGCAAGCCGGACAGTTAGTATCAAACGAAACGGTACAGATTCCGCTGGCATACACTTCTACATCCGAAGAAGCCGGATTTAATGTGATAGCCAACAGTTTCACTGCTCCGATAGACATTACCCGTTTTGAGGACGCGGACTTCCAGAATATGGAGAAGACAATTTATCTCTTCAATACCGGTTCGCGCGAAGACGCAGAAGCCGTCACTGCCCGTAGAGCAGCCGGCAATAACGCTCCCGGACAATATATCTCTATTCCTATAGGTGCAACTAAACTGATGAAGAGTGCGTTCGGAGAAGAGACATTGCCTACTGTTATTCCGTCTATGCAAGGATTCTGTGTGCGTGCTACGGGCGAAGATGCCAAGATAAAACTGGATTATAATAAACTTGTTTGGGAAGGAAAATATGCGGTAAATAGTAATACTCCTTTGCGCGTGAGAGCTGCGGAGACGGAACTGACTGGCGCATTGCAAGTGACATTGCGAACCGGTGAATGGAGTGATCATATGTATATGATGGAGTCGGAGAATTTCGATTATGTATATGAAGACGGTTTCGATGCACACAAGGTGATGAACGGCATGCTCAATGTCTTTGCCGTTGAAGATGAAGATTATTTGGCAGTCAATGCTACCAATAGTATAGACGGAACGCACATAGGCGTACGCACAGGCGAGGAAATGACCTATACGATGACATTCAGCCATATTAACAGTGAGGAGAACTGGATGCTGTGGGATAAAGAAGCAGGTTTCAAAATGCTTCTCAGCGAGGATGTGGAATATACCTTCAACGCCGCGCCGAACAGCGAAATAACCGAACGCTTCCAGATTATTGCAGCGGATATTCCGGCGATTGCAACCGGGGTGGATGAAGTGGAAAGCGAAGTACATGTACAGAAGTTTATCAAGGATAACCAACTATATATCCTCAAGGACGGCGTGCTGTATAATGCATCCGGCGCAGTAGTGCGCAAATAATTTCCCCTTGTGACAAGGGCATACAAATTGGGTATTAGTTTTGAAAAAGGTATTATTGATATTAGTAGGAATAGTATGCACCCTTAGTGCTTCCGCGCTAAGTTATGCTTCTCCTTATAAAGGCGCAGGGCGCAACGGGTATATCCATACCTCTGCCCCGATGCGTTCTTCTATGGGAACTCGTGCTGTCATGGCGCAAGCACCGGTAGCTGCGATGAGTTCTACCAGTTCCTATGGAACGCAGTATATGCCTTCCTACGCAGGAACTATAGAAACCTCTTCTAATAACACGCAGGTAAGAGGTATCTATACTGCCGCTTCTGCTGTTCAGGGAGGAATAACAACTTGCGAAACACACTCATCAAATAAAGTTTCCGGAAGGCGGAAAAATACTATACCCGGACATCCGGAAGTATGCGAGCATTGCCATTGGGAATACATAGAGAATTATTATGGTCCGGGTATGCATGAGTGGGTTTGCTCCAGCTGCGGAGCAACATTGAGAGATAACGATTGTACGTGTGAAGAAGAATCCGGCTATTGCTGGTGTCCTCTTGATTTTAACTGGGCGGCTGCGCTCTTCATGACCGCTTTGGCTGTGGCGTACGGGGCATACAAAAAACGGACATCAACTGTACAGTGACGTCCGTAATGGTAACGAGATGGTAACGAGAATGAGTGCTATTTGAGCCCTTTTACCCACTTCTTTAAATAAGCAATCCACTCTTCGGCAGTCTTTGCCACGGGGTGGTTTTCTTTTGTGGCTCCGCAGCAGGTAAGGTAGAAGTGTGCGGTCGCGCACATTTGTGATTTGTGATTTGTGATTTGTGAATTTAATATGCACAAGTTATTCTGCTTGTCGTGAACCAAATCTCCTGCGAACTCTTTGGGAATAAAGACACCCAGACCGACGGTCTCTTTGGCGTACTTGGCGCTGTCGTTGACCGGCCAGTCCGTGCCCCATGAAGCCAGCAGAACGCCGTTCGGAAGAATAATAGATACCGTATCTTTGCCTCCTTTGGCCGGAATGGTCTGCACGCCGGTACAGAGTCCTTCTATCGGCTCGGAACAGACTACATCGCACCGCATATCGCGGTGACCGGCTTTCATCGTATAGCGGACATTAAGGTCAATACACTGACCGCTGTCGCTGTAAGACCGCTTTGCTGTTGGCACTTGCCATCCTTTAACGGCTATCTCAACGGCAGCCTTCTCCTTTTGGGAGCTCACAATCCGTTCGCTGCGCTCGGCTACAGGCTCGATATGAACCTGTTTCTTGCCGTTCCAATACTTGACAGAACCTACGCCTACTGTTCCGCTCACGCGAAGAATGTCATCGCCGTAGCCCGCCTCCAAAAGACTGTCATTGGGGTACCAGTAACTCTGCGCCAATTCCAACTGCGGCGTGCGTTTGCAATACGGATCAATAGTTTGTTTCTTATCAAAATAGATGCGGTACGCCATCTGCTCGCTTTCTGCCGCCACGCCGTGATGGTGCAGCGAATGATAGACGTCTTCCTTCTCATCGGTAGAGACCCATTCCGTAATAGGATAGCAATGGCGCGTCTTGCCTTCGGCATAAATAACTTTATACCCTTCCTTGACGGAGTCGGCGGGTGTGCCGATCTTCCAAAAAGAAGTAGCTACCCGCGGGGCGCACCCCGCGAGTAGTAAGACCACTACGTTCAAAGTAAAAAGACCGCTAACGCTCAAAGAAGAAAGAGTCTTTCGGCTTTCGACTTTTGACTTTTGACTATTATTTGTTAATCGTGACATTCTCTACTGTCGGTGCAAGCGAGAACGCTTCGCCTTTCTGAGCTTGGATATTCACATTGTCGATGACCAGTCCGTTCGTCTGGCGGAAGAGTGCACCCTCGGTGGCGCTCATCGTGATATTGCGCAGCGTTACATTCTGGATCTTCATCTCCGGCAGACCGTTGAAATAAATGGCGCGTTTGATGTTTTTACCCGTTACGTTCTCAATCACGATATTCTTGAACGCAGGTGTCTCTTCGCTTGCTTCCGGAGCCTCTGCATTCATGCGGGCTGCCAGTTCCTCTTCGGTCTCTTCTCCGGCTCCTTTGCCGCCGTAGAAGAGGTCAAACAGAAGACCTTCGTTCGGGATATTTGCCATATTGACGTCGCGGATATAGATATTCTCTACCACGCCGCCGCGGCCGCGGGTGCTCTTGAAACGCAGACCTACATCGGTACCGATATAGAGGTTGTTGCTTACCTGTACATTCTTGATGCCTCCGGACATCTCACTGCCGCATACGAAACCGCCGTGACCGTGGTAAACGACACAGTCGTCCACTACTACATTCTCCGTCGGGATACCTCTGTCGCGGCCGGGTTTGTCCTTACCGGACTTCATGCAGATAGCATCGTCGCCTACGTCGAACGAGCAATGAGAAATAACAACATTCTTGCAACTCTCTACATCCACGCCATCGCCGTTCTGGCTGTACCACGGGTTGCGGACATTGAGATCGCGCAGAATCAGGTTCTCGCAGCACATCGGGTGGAGGTTCCATGCCGGGCTGTTCTCAAACGTAACGCCTTCCAGCAGGATGCCTTTGCAATCTACGAAATGCAGCATTACCGGACGGAGGAACGATTTGACTACCTGCCAGAGGCTGTCGTCGGTGATGACAGGCACGTTCTGGTCCACGCAGTAACTCTGCGCCAGGATAGAAGCGCTGTCCGGATACCAGATATCTTTCTCGGTCACTACGCCGCCTTTCTCCTGCAGGTGTTTCTTCCATTGTCCGGGAGCCATCTTGCTCTTCTTCAGCGGACGCCACCAGTCGCCGTTTCCGTTGAAGGTACCATGACCGGTGATGGCGATATTTTCCGCGCCGCGTGCATTAAGCGGACTGGTGCAGCGCTTGGTGGGAATGCCCTCGAACCACTCGTCATAGATATCATACAGGTCCAGATCGTGGCTGAAGATGATAAAACTATTCTTCTCCGTGTACAGACGTACATTGGATTTGAGCGTGAGCGGTGCCGTCGTGTAGATACCTGCTGGGATAATTACCGTACCGCCTCCTGCCTCCGTACATTCGTCGATGGCTTTCTGGATCGCCTCGGTGGCTAAAGCTGCGCCCGTAGGATCTGCTCCGTAGTCCAGTACATTATATGTCCTGTCCGGGAAAGAAGGTACTTTCACTTTCGGCATCTCGAATGATGCCGCTTTGGTTAAAGCGTCAATGTCGCGCTGCCTGGTTGTTTGATACTGCGGCGCAGAACTACATGCGCCTAAAACTGCTGCGGCAAGCAGCAAAAGAGACAATAGGTGTTTCATAGATATATATATTGTGTGGATAAATGATTTCTACTAATGTCAATCCCTCGGCGGGTGCCGAATGACCGGCTTTGCATCGGTCGTGAGCGGCAATGACTTGGGCGAATTGTTCTTCCGTCATCTTGCCTTTGCCTACTTCAAAGAGAGTACCTACCACCGCGCGGACCATGTTCCGCAAGAACCGGTCGGCGGTAATGACAAACCTCCATTCCGTCCCGCTCTCTTGAACCCATTCTGCTTGGCGTACATCGCAGATAGTGGTCTTTACATCCGTGTGAGTGCGGCAGAAAGAAGCAAAATCCTGCTTCCCGATCATCCTCTTTGCCGCTTTGTTCATCGCCTCAAAATCCAGACCGGCGGCTACACGGGTATGGTTGACATGCAGGAAGGGGTCCTTGCGGGTTGTGATACGGTAATAATAGCTGCGCTCCTGCGCGTCAAAACGGGCATGCGCATCGTCCTGAACGCGCTGTAAACCGCTGATGGCAATGGAGCGGGGCAGCAGGTTATTCAGCCGTCCGGCAAAATTAACCGGCAATGCTTTCGCTACGTCAAAATGCGCCACCATCTTCTCTGCATGCACTCCTGCATCGGTCCTGCCGGCAAAAGTCAACGCCACCGGCTCGCGCAGGATAGTAGCGAAAGCAGCTTCCATCTCCGCCTGTACCGTGTTTCCATTCGGCTGCGTCTGCGATCCGTGGAAATCCGTGCCGTCATATGCAAACTCTATAAAATAGCGCATTGGATGATTAATGTTTAATGTGTAATGTGTTTGCTATTTGCTGGTTTATCTCCGGCGACAACTCAGCCTTGTAGGCTATCCATACTCCGCTGCCCAGAAGCACCGCGCTGCGGAGAATACTGTCCGCCCATATATTCATTTCCGGCAAACAATACTGCCACAACACATTGAGCGCAAAAATAACAATCAGCAACAGCAGGATATACCACCACTTGCGGTCCACTACGTGGAAATGTCCCAACGGCACGACCGTAGCAATAATCAGTATATAATACAGACCGTAAGACAACAGGTTGCTGAGCGCTGCGCCCTCCATGCCGTAGAGTGGTACAAGGTAATTATTCAGGAATATGGCGCTGACCGTCAGGATAAGCGACAATACCAGACTGAGAGCGTAATAACGGCTATAGTTCAGCGCCGTCAGACAGATAGTAAACGTAGCCAAAACCAATTGGCTTACGCCTAAGATAAGCACCACGTTCTTCGCCGTAGCGAAAGTGGCACCGTTAGGCAGAATATGGAAGATAAGATCTATATTCACCCATATGGCGAGCAGGATAAATCCGCCGATGAGCAACATGTTTCTCGTCACCTGGCGGATAAGGAACGAGCATTCCTCCCTATTCTGTTCTTTGATCGCGCGCGACAACTGAGGTGAGGCGATAGCCGAGACAGAACGGTTGGGAACGCTTACCATTACCGCCATATACGTGGCTATCGCAAATATACCCGTGCTGTCCAGACCCATCTTGGCGGTCACGAAGAAAGAAGAGAGGGTAGGTGCCAGAACCGAAGTGATAGCGGACAGGATCAAGAACCCTGTGTATGTCAGATAGCGGCGTACGAGGCCCCCGTTCGCGCGGAGGAATTGCCGGTCCGGACGAAGACGGATATGTCGGAGCGAGATAAAATAACATAAATTGATCATGGCCGCTATCGCGTAGTTGAGACATATCCCGATCACCAACCCGTCCATGGATACAACCCGGAAAGCGTATAGCAGATAGATGGCTAACATCCCTACCCGTACCACCAGCTCGCGCACCGCCCTCGGTACCACAATATGCATCAGCACATTGCATGTACTCTCGCATATCGTCTGATAGAGCATAAAGAAAGCCAGCGGCAGCACGAAATAATAGTAGTCCACAAACATCGGCGATTTGTCTCCAAACCACGTCTCTATCGGCACACGGCATGCCCAGTACAGAGCAGCGAAAAGCACAAATCCGATAAACGGAACAACGAGGGCCCAGAAGAAGAAACCGTGGTCCTCGTCGCTCTCTTTCTCTTTGAAATACGGGTAGAAACGGATGATGCTGGCGTTAGTGCCCAACTGCGCCAGACCGATAAACAATGTAGCGGCATCAATAAGCACCCGCGCTAACCCGATTTCCTCGGTCGTGAGGAAACGGGTTAACACGAAGAACGTGGTGACGATGCCTACGGCAATGCCCAGATAGGTCACTATCGTGCCACGGATAGATTGTTTAGCGATGACGCCCAAGGTAATTTACAATTTAGTCATTTACCATTTGATCATTTGATGTCCAGCAACTCAACCGTGAAGATCAAGGTAGAGTAGGGCGGTATAGACTGACCTGCACCGCGCTCGCCGTAGCCTAACTCATAAGGGATGTACAGTTTGTACTTGGAACCCTTCGGCATCAACTGCAATCCTTCCGTCCAGCCTTTGATCACGCCGTTCAGCGGGAACTCGATCGGTTCGCCGCGCTGGTAGCTGCTGTCGAAAACGGTACCGTCAACCAATGTACCTTCGTAATGTACCTTGACAGTCTGTTCTGCAGTCGGTTTAGGACCTTTGCCTTGTACAAGCACCTCGTATTGCAATCCGCTTTCCGTCACTTTGACTTCTTCGCGCAAGGCGTTCTCCTGCAGGAATTTCTCGCCCTCGGCTTTCGTCTCTCCGTATTTCTTGGAGGAGATCACGGAGTCAACATAATGATTAGCCGTCTGCATGTCAAACTGCTCGGTGTAGTTGTACAGACCGTTGATGAAACCTTGCTTGATCAGGTCGTAGTTGGTCTCCAGACCGGCAATACCCAGCAATCCTACCGGCTCTTGCTCGCGAATAGCCGTACCGATATTCTTTGCTGCCGATACCACCTGCGGGTTGCGGACCTTCTCTTTCAGACCGATGTTGATATTGTCGATAAACTCATCAATCGCCTCGCCCGTTGAATCCTCCTGAAGGATATACGGGCGGATCTGATTTCCGTTCAGCAAGCCGAAAGCATAGTTGATCGAGTCCATTTCGCTCTCCAACTCAATGACCTTCTTGCTCTTCGGGCATTTGCCGAGGATGGCTTTGCCGGCTTCTTCTGTGCTCGGCTTGCCTTGATATTTCGTCATCAGGAAGGTCTCCGCATCCTTAATCTTCATAACGGTGGTGTCTTCATACAGGGCGTTTACCAGACCCTGGAAGAATATCTTCTCATTCAGCGTCCATGCCGCATTCTCTGCCAGACCTTTTTTCTCGAATGATTTAACAGAGGAACCGAATTGACGGGCATTCTTCTCGATATCACTCAGCTTCTCTTCCTTGTCCAAATAAGCTTTTTCGAGCGCGTCGATAAACTCTGCCACTGCCTCGTCGCTACTGTCGTTAGCGAGGTAGTACATCTTGATTTGCAGACCGTTCAATACACCCAATGCGTGGTTTACAGAGTCGGTCTCGTTGGTCAGTACGGCGTCTTGAGCCTTGTAACTGTTGCCGCATGAGATCATTGCCAATGCGGCAAGCAAAACAATACTTAATTTTTTCATTTGTAGTCTTTTTATTATGTGTTATGTACTTTAAAAAATTACGGTATCCCGTCGGATCTATCGTCCCGTATGTGTCTCGTATGTGTCTCGTAAGTTGCTAGTACGGGAAACGGTTTATTCGATACCCAGTAACTCTACCGTGAAGATCAGCGCTGCGTATGGCGGTATAGACTGGCCTGCACCGCGCTCGCCGTATGCCAGATTGTACGGAATGAAGAATTTGTATTTCGAACCGATAGACATCAACTGTAGTCCTTCCGTCCATCCGGCGATCACACCGTTCAGCGGGAAGGTGATCGACTCGCCGCGGCGATAGGAACTATCGAAGACCGTACCGTCAATCAGTGTTCCTTCATAATGAACACGCACGGTGTCGGTCGCTTTAGGCTTCTGACCCAGCGACGGCTCCAATATCTCGTACTGCAAACCGCTGGCGGTCACTTTGACACCTTCGCGCTTGGCGTTCTCGGCAAGGAATTTCTCGCCCTCAGCCTTCGCAGCGCCGGCTACTTTGGCTTCCAACTCCTGGAAGAACTGGTTTAATACTTGTTGAGCCTCTTGATAACTGATCTTCGGCTGCTGTTTGGTGAGCACGTCTTCGATACCGGCTGCCAAGTCTTGATAATTCAGGCTCTCTACGCCGCTGCTCATCAGATTCTGACCCATTGAAAGGCCTAATGCATAACTGATTTTGTCCATAAAAACATTTACTATTTAATCATTTACAATTTGTTCATTTATTCAGTATCGCCGCATAGCGGGAGATGTATTTGCCAAGGATGTCAAACTCGATATTCACTACCGTTCCTACCTTGATATATTTGAAGTTCGTTTCCTCGTGGGTGTAAGGAATGATACAAACAGACACGTACCCTTTGTCGCCCTTCACATCCGGTTCACAGACGGTCAGACTGACACCGTTGATACAAACCGATCCCTTGTCCACGCAGAAATAACCGCGCTCTACCATCTCTTTGTTCGAGTCGTACTCAAATCGGTAATACCAGCTGCCGTCGGTCTCTTTCGCTTCTATACAAACGGCTTTCTGGTCCACGTGGCCCTGTACGATATGCCCGTCCAGACGTCCGCCCATCATCATCGACCGCTCTACGTTCACCCAGTCGCCCTCTTTGAGCAGATCCAGATTAGTCAGCCGGAGTGTCTCCTGCATGGCGGTAACGGTATAGACATTTACCATTTCGCCATTTACCATTTGGTCATTTGTCTTTACGACCGTGAGGCACACGCCGTTATGGGCGATGGACTGGTCAATACTGAGCGCTTCGCCGAAAGGATTGCGGAGCGTGAAATGTTTATTCGTTTGCTCGGTCTCTACCTTTACGACCTGAGCCATGGTTTCTACTATTCCTGAAAACATCTTTATAATTTATAATTTTTAATTTCTAATTTTTAATTTCTCTTGAAATATTTTCCCACTACCGGTAGTCCGGAGAGCGGAAAATCCTGCCGGGTCATTACGAAGAGATACAAGGCAATGAGGAGTGTCCCTATTCCCATCATTACCCACATATTGCTGATATAATAGAGCCGTAATGCATAATAAACAGCCAGCAGACCGATCGTCAGTGCCGTATAGCCGCCGATACGTTTCATGTCGTAAGGTACAGGCGCTTTCTTCTGACCGATGAAATAGGACAGCAGCATGATTACGAAATAGCATATCAGACTGCTTCCGCAACTTGCCCAATATCCGATGACCGGCACACCTACGATCTGTATGACCAGAGTGATAGCCAGACCGATGAGCGAGAAATAGGCTCCCCATTTGGTCTCGTCCGTCAGCTTGTACCAGAAACTGAGGTTGAAATAAATCCCTTGGAAAACATACGTCCATAGCACAACCGGCACGATCTTCAGACCCTCCCAATAGGCCGGGGATACAATATACCGGAAGATATCCAGATAGAAGACCACGCCTAACAGAATGAGATACGAGAAGATGATATAGTATTTCATTGCGTCGGCATACGCCTCTACGGATTGACGGTCCTTATGCTTGGCGAACACAAACGGTTCGTACGCATAGCGGAAAGCCTGGGTGAACATCATCATCACCATCGCCACCTTGAAGCATGCACCGTAAATACCCAACTGCGCCTGTGCATCGGACCCTGTATATAAATAGGGGAAAAGAATGCGGTCCAGAGTCTGGTTCATGATCCCCGCTACGCCTAAAACCAATAGCGGCAGCGAATAGCGGAGCATTTCTTTTAGTACCGGCACGCTGAATTGTCCGCCTCTCGGTAATGTCATCGGTAACAGACAGACGGTCTGAATCAGGGTTGCTAAGATATTGCTGAGGAAGATATAGAATACGTCATTCTTGCCGAGCACGACCAGGAAAAGCAAGTTGAAACCGATATTCAGAATGACGAACAGCAGTTTTAATGCCGCAAAACGTATCGGCTTTTTCTGGTATCGCAGATAGGCAAACGGAATGCTCGCAAAAGCATCCACCGCTACCGTGGCAAACATCATCTCTACAAACTCCGAATGATCGGCATACCCCAGCACATTCGCTATGGGCTGATGGAAAACGACGACCAGCATGGTGAACACCGCGCTGGAGCACAGCAGGGTCATGAAAGCGGTCTTATAGACGCTCTTTGGGTCGTAATCCTCTCTATTGACGAAACGGAAGAAGCCCGTCTCCATGCCATAGGTCAGGATGACCAGCAGCAATGCCGTCCAGGCATAGATATTGGTCACAATACCATAATCCGATGTGCGAGCGAGCGCGTAGGTGTACAGCGGCACTAACAGGTAGTTCAGAAACTTACCTATTATCGAACTGGCACCGTAGATGACGGTGTCCTTCGCCAATGATTTCATCGAGCTATTTGCCATTTTATCATTTACCATTTGTTCATTTCAATCCTTGCCGGCAACACAGATGACAATCTCACCTTTCGGCGGTGTGGCGGTGAAACGGGCAATCAGTTCCGCCAGCGAACCTCTTATGGTCTCTTCGTGGATCTTGCTGATCTCGCGCGTCACACTCGCTTTGCGTTCCTCGCCGCACACGGCTGCCAGCTGTTCCAGCGTCTTCACCAGCCGGAACGGCGACTCGTAGACGATGAATGTCTGGTCCAGTGCCGCGAGGTACTGCAACCTCGTCTGCCGGCCTTTCTTCTGCGGCAGGAATCCCTCGAAATAGAAATGGTTGTTCGGCAGCCCGCTGTCCACTAATGCAGGTACGAAAGCCGTTGCACCGGGGAGGGTCTGGATCTCAATATCCGCTTCGGCGGCAGCGCGCACCAGAAAGAATCCCGGATCGCTGATAGCCGGTGTTCCGGCATCGCTGATCAAGGCAATGTTAGCACCCGCCTTCAGCCGCTCTACAATATCCGCCGAGGTCTCATGCTCGTTGAACTTATGGTGGCTCTTGAGCGGCGTATGAATGTCATAATGCTGCAGCAGCACGCCGCTGGTGCGTGTGTCTTCTGCAAGAATCAGATCAACTGATTTCAGCACCTCGATGGCGCGGAACGTAATGTCCTGCAGATTACCAACCGGTGTAGGAACGATGTATAACATCTTAACAACTTAACATCTTAACGGTTTAGCCGAACCTGCGATGCAGCGCTACGATGAACTGCTGGTAACTGTTACTCTCTGTGTCCCAACCGAAGCGGCTGATGTATTGGATGGCCTCGTCGAACGAACCCAGTTCATTCAACTCCGTCAGCGTCTTTTGCATCAGCTCGGCATTCTGGTTGAAGAGTTCGCGTTGATATAGGAACCGGTCACCCAGCGATATAGCCTGACGGATATCATCTACGGCTTTGCCATAGACAGCCGCCTTCGGTGATGCCACCTCTTCTTTCGCAGGTACAGGATCTTCCTTCACCGGTTCTTCCTTTACCGGCTCTTCTGCTACGGGTTCTTCCTGGATGGTTTCCGGCTCTTCCGGTTTCTCCGGAACGACGGGAGCAGCTACTACAACCGGCTTTTCTACTACCACCTCTTTGATCACCTCTACCGGTTTCTCTACGATTTTCTCTACCACCTTCTCCACTACTTGAGGTTCGGGAGCAGGACGACTCTTGAGTTCGTCTATTTCAGCCTCGAGGGAAGCCAACTCTGCTTCCAGAGTGGCTATACGTTCCTCAAGTCCTTCAAAATATTTGATTACTTCTTCCATTGCTTTCGACTTTCGACTTTCGACATTTGTCCTTCGTACATTACTTCGTTGCGTCTTCCAGTTTGCCCATCATAGCGAACATAAAGATCGCTGCAATCAGACATACACCGATAAACACGCTCCATACGAGCCACAGCGGCAGACTGCCCCAGAGGAAACCGCCTACGGAAACCAGGAAATTGCCTAATGCGGTAGCTACGAACCAGCCGCCCATCATCATTCCTTTGTATTGAGGAGGAGCAACCTTGCTCACAAACGAGATACCCATCGGGCTGAGCAGCAACTCGCCGAAAGTAAGTACCAGATAGGTAAGGATCAGCACATTGGAATTAACGAACGTGCCGTTTCCTGTCACGCGTGCCAGTTCTTGCTCTGCCGGAGTCAGCAGACCGATTGAGCAGAACGCCATCACGGCGTATGCTGCGGCTGCGACTAACATACCGTAAGCGATCTTACGCGGTGCAGAAGGCTCTTTGCCTTTCTTTGCCAGCGCGCCGAAGATGGCCATGCTTACCGGCGTCAGGGCTACTACGTAGAACGGGTTGAACTGCTGGAAGATAGGAGCGGAGATACCGATCTCTGCCGGATGGCTGATATACTTGTATGCCAGCGCACCCAATACAGCGATTCCTACGCAGCTCCAGATCATCTTTGCTTTCTTCGTCCCTTCGCCGAAGATACCGAACAGCGCATACACGAGGATTGCTACCAATACCAGATTGATGATGTCGAATGCCATCGTCTGAACGCCGGTCACTACAGGGTTCACAAACTCATTGGCGAAATAGGTCAGCGTCAGACCGTTCTGGTGGAACGCCATCCAGAAGAACAGCACTACCGCGAACACCAGACACAGCGCCACAATACGTTTCTTGGTCTGCTCCGGTGTCAGTTCCTCTACCTTCTGACCGCTTGCTGCTGCCTGTTTGGCGGTGTTCTCTACATGCTTGAACCAAGGACGGCAAGCGTAGTAGATAGCGATACTAAGAATAAGCGAAGCGCACGCTACTGCGAACGCGAAATGGTAACTGTCATTGACGCTCACGCCCAGCGAACTCTGTGCCCAGTCCATGATTTTCACGGCCGCCGTAGGAGCAAACATAGCGCCGATGTTGATTGCCATATAGAACAGCGAGAAAGCGGCGTCGCGACGGTCTGCGTACTGCGGATCGTCATACAGATTACCTACCATCACTTGCAGGTTACCTTTGAAAAGACCTGTTCCGAAACTGATGAGTACCAACGCACCTATCATGCCTGCCATCGCTACTGCCGTACTGCCGTATTCCACGCCTCCCATCGGGATAGCGAGCAGCACATAGCCCAGAAACATGATAATAATACCTATCGTCACGCATTTGCCGTAACCGATTTTGTCAGCTACTATACCACCGATCAGCGGCAGGAAATAAACGAACGCAAGGAACGTGGAGTAAATAGCACCGGCTGCCGAAGCCGACAGACCGAAATTAGCGCGCAAGAAAAGCGCGAATACGGCTAACATCGTGTAGTAGCCGAAACGCTCGCCTGTGTTGGCTAAAGCCAACGCGAACAATCCTTTGGGTTGATTCTTAAACATAATATATAATTTTTAATTTGAATTTTCAATTCTCAATTCTCAATTACCTCGCACCACCCGTGTTTGTCTTCCGCCCGTCCGTACTGTATATCTTTCAGTGAGCGGTAAAGGTCCGTCAGTATAGGACCCGGTTCGGCTCCGAACGAATAAACTTTGTTGTTCTCAGGGTCAATCACTTTGTCTATCGGGCTGATGACGCACGCAGTGCCGCACGCTGCGGCTTCCTGCATCTGAGCCAACTCCTCCAGACGGATATGCCGGCGTGTCACTTTGTAGCCTTTCTCGCGTGCCAGAGTCATCAGACTGTCGTTCGTGATACTTGGCAGAATAGCACTGCTCCGCGGGGTCAGATACTCAATCTGGTCTTTCGACTTTATCCCAATAAAATTCGCCGCACTACACTCATCGATATACCTGTGGTAGCGCGCGTCTAGGAACAGACAGTCCATTCCTTGCGCATGCGCCGGTTCGGTAGCGCGGAAAGACGAAGCATAGTTGCCGCCTACCTTGAAGGTGCCCGTTCCAAACGGTGCCGCCCTGTCCACATGCCGGTTCACTACAAACGTCGTGCAATGGAACTTACCGGGATAGTAAGGTCCGATAGGCGAAGGGATGACGATGAACTCGAAATCCCGTCCCGGACCTACACCCAGACGCGGGGTCGTACCTATCAGCAGCGGCCGGAAATACAATGTTGCACCGGTTCCGTATGGCGGTACAAAATCCATGTTCTTCTCCAATGCCAAGTGAATCGCTTTGCCGAAGATCTCCTCCGGCACAGGAGCCATATACAGCCCCTCTGCGCTCTTCGCCATCCGGCGCGCATTCTCCCTCCAGCGGAAGATACGGATCTTACCGTCCACTCCGCGGAACGCTTTCAGTCCTTCGAATGCCTCCTGTCCGTATTGCAGACAAGTGGCGGATACATGCAAATGCAAGAACTTGTCTTGGGTCGCGTACGGTTCTTCCCATTTGCCGTCATGATATGCCGAGCGGACAATATAGTCCGGTTCGGTATAATGAAATCCTAATTTACTCCAGTCAATATCTTTCATTTCTCAATCATCAAATAGCGTGTCTAACACGCTCAATTCCGTTTGCCACGGATGTTTATCTGTCCAAATCTGTCCGCTCCAGTCCTCTGTGCGGCTTTTGAGTTTTGACTTCTGACTTTCGACTAACGTCGGTCTTTCCCGTTTCAGCAGCGCCGCGAGTGTCGCATTCATCTCGTCGTTCAGGTCAATCAGCCATCTGTACTCCCGTTCATAGAACGGCTTGAGATAGTCGGCGAAATACATGAAATACGGTGTGTGTTGGTAGGCACTTACGAGCGTAATCCAGTGTTGGTGTTGCCATCGTGTCTGGTAACTGATCTCTATATCCCGCGTCAACTGTTTGTGCTCCACTTTCTTCACCGGTACGGTCAGCCGCACCAACTCGCCTTTGGCGTCGCGGATGAGTGCCCGGTTACGGAACGTCTGTTTCTCGAACGTCTCCATCTGTTCGATCATACAGGTTCCGCTCATCAGCGCCTCCATATACGACCTTGGAGGCAAATATGCAGTAGGGAGTACCATCATTCTCTGCCGGTTGCTTTACGTCCCAGTCGGTTCCAACGAATAGAATGGTTGTCTTTGTCGATACTCAGCCAAATGAACACAGGTCGTCCGACGATATGGTCCTCCGGCACGAAACCCCAGTAACGGCTGTCCGCGCTGTTGTGTCGGTTGTCGCCTTGCATCCAGTAGTAATCCATGCTGAACGTATATTCCTCGCCGATGCACATCGGTCGGAACTCATACGCCTCCGCAATACGCTTATAGACCCAGTAGTTCTCCTCGGTAATCAAGATCTTATCGCCTTTCCGCGGAATATAAATAGGTCCGTAGTTGTCCCGTGTCCACTCGTTGTGCCCCAGCGGATAAACGGCTCCGCCTTGTGTCTCCGGCTCTATTTCTACAGCGAGCACATGCGGATTCTTCTCCAGCTCTGCTTTCATCTCTTGCGTCAGCGGGAAATGCCATGTCTGCGGATCTACCTGCACGCGGTCAGCTATGCTGATACCGATCTTCTCCAGGTATTTCGCACCAAACACATGTCCGTCCGTCCGAACAAGGTAATTGAGTTGCAACCCCTCTCTCTCCGGTTCACGCTGCCATTCGGCATCGCTTATTTTTAATTTCGTATAAACAACATTGTTAATTATACGCAGACTGTCTCCCGGCTCGCCCACACAGCGTTTCACATAATTTTCCCTTCTATCCACAGGACGCGTCACGATCTCGCCGAACACATCCTTGCGCGACTTGATCAACCCTTCGCCGTAGTAATATTTGAGCGTGTAGTAATCGGGGTTCTGCATCTTCGTGCATACCGTGTCGCCGGCAGGGAAATTGAACACCACGATATCGCCTTTCTTTGGACTCGTCCAGCCTGCGAGACGCTTGTACTCCCAATGAGGCCAATCCAGATAACTCTTTCCGCCGCCTAACCATTCCGGCATAGTGTGTTGCACCAGCGGCATGCTCAACGGAGTCTGCGGTACGCGTGCACCGTAAGCCATCTTGCTGACGTACAGAAAATCGCCCACACGCAGACTCTTCTCCAGACTCGAACTCGGAATCTGGTAGTTCTGGAAGATATACAGGTTGATGAAATACACCGCCACCAGCGCAAACACAATCGCGTCTATCCAACTGAACAGAGTATATAGTGCCGGCTTGGTGTCTTTGTATTTGCGCCACCAGCTGTAGTTAATATACTTGGTGGTGAACATGTCAATGACGAGCGGCAGCAGCGCCAGCCATCCCAGGCTTTTCCAGTCGCCCCATGCAACCCAAATAACGAACGCCACATACAGCGTTCCCCATATTCCTGCGCGGATCCAGCCACCGCGCGTAGTCTCATTTATTCTTTCTTGAAAACTTTTCATTTCCCTTTTTCAGTGATTTTTCGAACGCATTGTTCAAAAAATAATCGTTAGTTGTTCTTAGTGATTCTTAGTGATATTTAGTGGTTGTCGATAGTGTGTCCTTACTTTCTGCGGGCAATCTCCTTTGCTTCGGGTAATCAACGTGTAACCTCCTCTGCCGCCAGTACGGCTCCTAAGGCAAAACCACGCCGGCCTTTGGCGATGTGTGTGATGACGATCGTATCCTCCTCACTGTCCCATGTCACCTCATGCGTCCCCGGCACTTCGCCCTCGCGGATGGATTCAATCGGCACTTCCCTTCGTACATCGTACATCCTTCCTTCGTACATAGCGGAGATTTGCTCCGCAAGCGTCTTTGCCGTGCCGCTCGGCTTGTCCAGCTTGTGAATATGGTGAATCTCTTTGATAGAAGGCGTATATTGCGGTTGTTCCGCCATCTTCTGAGCCAGGAACTTGTTCAGTTCAAAGAATATGTTCACGCCCACGGAGTAATTACTACTCCACACGAGCATTTGTTTGTCATGTGTCCGTCGGTCTTCGTCCATTAGTGCCGCGGCATCCCACCCTGTCGTCCCGCACACTACCGGCACTCCTTGCGCCCACGCGCGCAAAATATTGTCCTTCGCCGTAGCCGGCGTAGTGAACTCAATCGCCACATCTGCACTCCGAAACTCCTCACTCTCAAAATCAATCAGAGGCAAGCTTAATTCTTCATTTTTAATTTTTAATTCTTCATTTAGTCGCGGGTCAATGACCCCGACTATTTGGTGTCCTCTGCTCCGAGCCACTTCCTCAATCATGTGGCCCATCTTGCCATATCCGATAATTGCTATTTTCATCTTCCTTATTTCGTATATACGTGCGCATATTCACACGTGCGCACAAAATCGGCTACAAATTTACTGCTTTTTTCTGAAATACGCAAACTATTAACGCAAAAAGAGTGCCGAAGCACTCCTTTTATACTAATTCCGTCAATTTTTCTACATTAAGACGGCTTAAAGTGTCACTCTTTGGAGCTCGGTGACCGGGTCAGCAAGGTTGAGAACGATGATCAGACCTTCGTACGAGTTGTTGGTCTCTTCGCGTACGCGATCAACACCTTTAGCAAAAGCCTCTTTCGCGCGTTTGTCGGCGTTAGCACGGGTGTCTTTGAAGATGATGCCCTTCTGATCTGCTGCTTTCTCCATCTCCTCGTTGATAATAGGCAGACCATTCAGCTCAAACTGCATGCACAATGCCGGGTCCTGCTCCACCGGAGCCAACTTTACTTCATACGGATAACTACTCTTCTGCTCGTTCTCGCAAGAAACGAACATTGCGCCCACGAGGGCGAGGCAGAATACTACTGCCAAAGAAAAAATCTTTTTCATTGCTGTAAATAAATTATTGTAGTTGTTTTACGAATACTGCTTTTACATCGCGTTTGCATTGATGGGAAACGCCGTTTTGGCTGTGGGTCGCTGTGGTGTGATAGTCCCACTCCATCTTGCCGTTCTCAGGGAACGAAACCTTGAAATCATAGATTTCTGCATTGTCTCTACGCTGAAAACCATCCTCTGCGCGGAAATAAACTTGGTTGTTTTTGGAGTCGATTTCCAACATTCCCTCGTACTCTTCGCGGCTCTCGTCAGCGAAATTCTCTTTGTAGAAATACGCATCGCCGTCGTCGGTTTTCTTCTTTTCAATAACGAGATAACCGTCGGTGTAGTTCAGCTCTTTCTCGGTGGTGTTGTCATCGAGATTTTTCCAAAGAACGGAGTAAGAGGTTAACTTCCATGAACCGATCATCTGGTCGTAATTCACTTTGTTTCCGCCATCTTCCGGCTCATTCTTGTTGCAAGCACTAAAAAATACTGCGCTTACCATGCACATGAGTGCTACATAAAAAAACTTTTTCATAAATAAGTTGTTTATCTATTATTGCTTTTACACAATTTCGGCCGCAAAGGTACTATTTTTTTTGATATATGCAAATAAAAATAACTAATCAAAAGTATATATACTATGTATATATAGTAAAAGAAGCTAAAATGACAAAATGGGCGATTCATCCTATGGTGATCCTATGGTCATCCTATGGTGATCCTATGGCGAGATACTTATTTGAGGCTGTATTTATATTAGCTTAGGAGTGTGATAATCTCTTCTGCTAATTCATCGATACTTTTACGGCCGTCGTTAATAAGAATGAAGCCCCTCTCGGTCCCCCCATGGAGGGGGGATGATGTTTTCTGCGCCTGTATGCGTGCGCGTACCTTATTGATATTCTCTTCTGTCGCTTCGCCGTTATAGTCCCGCGCAATAGTACGTTCTATCCGCACTTCCTCCGGCGCTTCAACCACAATAATCTTATCGCAAAGCGTGTCTAATCCCGCCTCCTGGAGAATAGCGGATTCGATGAAGATAATTTTTAATTCGTTATTTTTAATTCGTATTTTTTTTATATCTTCTCTTACCGCCGGATGGACGATCTCATTTAGTTTCTTCAAGAGTTGTGGCTCCGCAAAAACACACTGCGCGACATAGGCGGTATTATAAGCCTTGGTCCTTTGTCCCTTGGTACTTGGTACTTCTTCAAATGCTTTTTTTCCTAACAGTTCGATGATCTGTTGCTGGACGTCCTTATTCTCGGCGATGATGCGTTTGGCTTCCTTGTCGCAGTCATACACCGCGTACCCGCGGGCTGCGAGCGCCCGCGCGATTGTGGACTTGCCACTTCCGATGCCGCCTGTTATTCCGATGATCTGCATAATCTGTCTTTTGTCTTTGAGCGCAGCGGTCTAAAATTGGAAATATATAAACGGTTGCATTTCTGCTGAGACGAACTGGTATATTATGACGATGGCAACACAAACTGCTATCACCATCAGCCAGAGCGGCATAGCGCTGAACGCCAGACGGTACCGCCTTTTCCAGTTGGTCGGAAGCCAGTGAATGACCATGCCGGCAACGAACATTGCCACCACCCATCGGTACTCCCAGAGGAAATCAGGAATGATAGCGTTATTCCACGCTCCGCCGATCTGGTTTACCATGTTCTTCGCTGTCGCCCATGCTACCTCGTTGGCAGTAGCAGGGTCCAGATTGCTGGAGGAACGGAAGAACAGACGCGTGAAAGTGATAAAAGTGAAAGTCTGGGCGATCGCCCACGCGTTGCTTAGGGCGTTGAGCGCATCGTTGGTGCTGTTTAGCGGACTATCGTCCTGTTTAGCGGCCTGCGGCCTGTTTATTGCTTTGCAGGCAAGCCAATAGATATACCGGATGAGGGTGCCGGAAGCGACGATAGAAGCCCAGACGGCGAAGAGCCTCCATGCAGGCAGGTTTGTATAATAGACCGCGAGCCAGAGTCCGCCGGTGAGCAGAGATATACATGCCATCCGTACATGCCAGTTCATGCCCCGCCATATCTTCTCTACGATCATTCCGATACCGTTGATACCGCCCCATATAATGAAGTTCCAACTCGCGCCGTGCCACAGACCGCCCAGAACCTGTGTGATGAATGAGTTCAAATTCGCGTAAAGAAGTTTACGGCGAGGGCTAATGGCGTTATGGGAGTCCTTAGTGCCCTTAAAGACCTTGTCTGCAACAGCCACGCCTGCCATAAAGACCCCAAACGGCACGAGTATCTGCCACCACCAGCCGGTAAGCGCCGCAGAGACAAACGCAATGAGGCTGAGCCAGAAATACGTACCGAAACCGATTCTTCTGTTGCCGCCCAAGGGGATATAGAGATACGTCTTCAGCCACCGTCCGAGCGACATGTGCCACCGCCGCCAGAACTCCTGCGGACTCTGCGATTTATAAGGGCTGTTGAAGTTCATCGGCAGATAGAAACCCATCAGCATCGCTACTCCGATGGCTATATCCGTGTAGCCCGAGAAGTCCGCATACACCTGCAGCGAGTAGGCAAAGAGCGCAAAGAGGTTCTCAAAGCCGGAGAAGAGCAGCGGGTTGTCAAAGACACGGTCTATCAGGTTTACTGCTAAGTAATCCGACATAATGATCTTCTTCGCCAAACCGTTCAGTATCCAGAACACTGCAATGCCGAACGCTCTGCGGCTCAGACGGTAAGGCTTGTACAGTTGCGGAATGAACTCCTCCGCACGAACGATAGGACCTGCTACCAACTGCGGGAAGAAAGATACGTAGAACCCGAAGTCCAGAATGTTCTTCACCGGCTGAATCCTTCTGCGATAGACATCCGCGGTATAGGAAATCACCTGGAAGATATAGAACGAGATTCCCACCGGCAGCACGATTGTGTCCACGGAGAAACGTCCCGCTTCGCTGAAACCGTTGCCGATATAAGCAAAGATGTCAAACACCCGGAAACCTGTGCCGAACAGGTCATTGATCATGTTCGTGAAGAAATAGGCGTATTTGAAATAAGCCAGTAGTCCGAGGTCAATTACCACAGAGAGCGCCAAAAGGATTTTGGCTGTAGGACCGGCTTTGCCTGTAAGATGTTTATGGATTCGTCCGGCTATGATCCAGTCGGAGAGGGTGACAAAAGCCAGAATAAGCAGAAACAGTCCGCTGGTCTTGTAGTAGAAGAACCAGCTGACGAACAGCAGATAGACGTTGCGCAAGTGAAGCCTGCTCTTTCCTTCTGCTGTCTTACCGCTCATGATCAGCGCAAACAGTGCGAAGACCAGCGCAAAGAACGCCCAGAAATAGAACTGGGTGAACAGCAACGGCGAGTTCGCGTCAAAGGCAAATATGTGGTGGAGGAAATTCACAATTCACAATTTACAATGCACAATTATCTATTCCTTCTATGATCCAGTCAGCGACGGCATTGCCGGCTTTGCGTGCACCGGCTCTTGTGAAATGTACGCCGTCCGAACCTGCCAGACCTATCTCCTGCCATCTCTTCATACTGCCTGCTCCGCCCATCCACCGGAAGAGGCTGAAATAGGCTATGTTTTCTTCCAGCGCCATCTTGCGCAGCAGCCGGTCCATGTAAGGCACCATCGGATAAGAGATCCATTCGCCTTCTTCCTGAGTGAGCATATCGCTCGGACCGATAAACAGTATCGAAGCCTCCGGGGCGCATGACTGTACGTACTGCACCTGTTCGCGCAGACCTTTCACGATGCCGGAAATGGTACCGGGGTTCTCATTGAATGGAATGGCATTGCCGCCGAACTGCATGATGATGAGTTTGACATGTTGGTCCCGGTAGAAAGAACTCAGCTGCGTCCCGTCCATCTTGGTAAACACCAAGCCCAGACAGCCCCGCATAGGGATGTTGTCCACGATGACGCCTTTGTCGCTCTCTTGCGAGAGTCCATAGACCGCTCCGCGTCCGGACAGGAAGACCGTGTCTCCGGCGAAGGTATAGTGGATGGACGTGTCCGCAAACACTTTCCACCGGGTATATTGCGCGGTGGGAATGAGCGGTGTGCAGACCGCCGTCACCTCTTCGCTGCCTTTGACGAGACTGTCGTTCATCATCGTCACTTGTCCCATCACACCGTACATACCGTCTTGCCGCTGGTCTCTTTTAGGTCCGTAAACCAGATACCGCCTCGGACCTTGTGCGGGTTGGACGAACCGCCCGTTCATGCGCAGTTGCTGATGTACGGTCTTGTTAGGAATGGTCTGTGCCAGCGGCATCAGTCCGCAACCCTGTCCGCCGTACAGCGTTTGCAGTTTCTCGCGGATCTGCTGACTCATCCGGTCTTCCTCTATCTGGCTGTCGCCGTAATGCACCACGCGCACTACACGGTCGCTGCTCTCCGCCAGCGAAGCATAGAAAGCAGCGAGAAACATACGGCTGTCCGTCACTGAATCAACCGGCACTTTGGGAATAGGAGGCTTGGGTTTCGGGGCAAGAGTGTCTTGCCCTGCTGAAATAGCGGTGTCTTGGGGCTCTGTGGTTTCTAAGGCCTCTAAGGTCTCTAAAGACTCTAAGGACTTTACGGACTCCTTCTCTTCAAACACCTCTGCCAAGGTAGGCCAGCGAAGTTCTTTGTCTCCGATAGCAATCCGTCCGGGCAGCACTACACATAGCGCAGCCAGGCTCGCAAAACAACAGACTATAAATATAAGTACCTTATACGGTTTCACTTTATCTCCATCCTTTCCCTCTTAATCATCCCTTCGTACATCGTTCCTTCGTACATTCTTTTCATTTCTTCCACAAAGCTCTGCTGAAGAGCAGTAATACAGTGAATATCTCCAGACGTCCGATGAGCATTACAAACGTAGCCACCCATTTAGCGGCAACAGGCAACGCCGCATAGCATCCGCTTGACCCCCATTGACCGATAGACACACCCACATTGCCGATCATGGACACGGCTATACCGAGTGCTTCGTCAAAACCGATGCCGCAGCCGCAGAACCAAAGCGTTGCCAGACCGATAATAAGGATATAGAAGAACATGAATGCCATGATATTGATCTTCGTAGAGTCGTTGATCGTGCGGCCGTTGAACCGTACCGGAATGACGGCATTGGGATGGATACGCCGTTTGATCTCTGTCAGCGCGGATTTGGCGAAGATACCTATCCGCACCCATTTGATACCTCCGGCAGTCGAACCGCTGGCACCTCCTGTGAACATCAGGAAGAAGACGATCACCCACAGCACCGGCGGCCAGATCATGTAGTCGGCCGCAACAAAACCCGTGCTGGTGATAGTAGCGACGGCGGTGAAGAAACCGTAGCGGATACTGTTCCATTGACCGGTGTAGATAAATAACCCGGTTGCCAGTACCAGTCCGGCAGCCACGCATGCCCCGGTGTACCACCGCGTCTCTTCATCATGCATGATGCGCTGCGGTTTGCCGCGGAAGAGATAGATCAGTTGTGTGAAATTGATTCCGGAGAGGAGCATGAAGATCATGATGATCCACTGGATAGCCGGACCGAAACCGATCACGCTGTCGTTGTGGGTGGCAAAACCGCCGGTAGAGATTGTTGCCAGCGAATGGCATACGGCGTCGAACTTACCCATCCCGAAGAGCCATAGCAGCACTCCTTCGGCGATCGTCAGACCGATATACGTGATCCACATATGTTTGGCAGTGTCGGCAATACGCGGACTCAGTTTCTCGTAACTGACGCCTGTCACTTCGGCGCTGTAGAGCTGCATTCCGCCCAGTCCGAACATAGGCAGGATAGCTACGGAAAGGACGATAATTCCCATACCGCCGATCCATTGCATCAGGGCGCGCCAGAGGAGTATCGAATGGCTCTGCGCCGCTACGTCGGTGAAGACGGTAGAGCCGGTGGTAGTGAATCCCGCCATGGTCTCGTACCATGCGTCGGTGAGGCTCGGCAGCGCACCGCTGAGCCAGAAAGGCAGCAGGCCGAAGACCGAATAGACGACCCACACCGTGGCTACGATCACGTATCCCTCTCGTTCGCCTACACGCCGTTCAGCTCTCCGTCCCGCCAGCAGCATCCACCAGCTGCTGAGCCAAGTGATAGCACTGGAGACAACCCATGTGCCCAGATTCGGTTCGTCGTACCACCAGGCGGTGAGGGTAGGGATGAGCATAAAGAACGCCTCGAGAGTGGTGAGCACTCCCATCGTTTTGAATACTATGCGCCAATTGAATGTACGGGTCATTTGAAGAATCTCTCTAAATGTCTGATCACGTGGCTTTTGCAGAACACAACGACCAAATCGCCTGCAATGATCTGCGTCTCGCCGTTAACCAATATGCCTTCTCCTGCGCGTACGATGCCGCCGATGTTGGCTTCCTCCGGCAGGTTTACGTCCTTGACCTTGTGGCGGGTGATCGTACTGCCTTCTTTGGCGTAGAACTCCACAATCTCGGCATCCGCACTCGTCAGGTTGTGTACGCCGCGGACGGATGCGTCCAGCAGCATCTGGTAGATATAACTGGCAGCGATGGTCTTTTTGTTCAGCACCGCTCCTATATCCAACCCTTCCGCCATCGGAATGTAGTCGAGGTTCTCTACTTCTGCGATGGTCTTGCGTACGCCGAAACGCTGTGCGGCAAGGCAGGCAAAGATGTTAGCTTCGCTGCTGTCGGTTACGGCTACGAAAGCGTCTGCGTCCTGAATACCTTCTTCCTTGAGTACGTCCATGTCGCTTCCGTCGGCATTGATGATCAGTGCGTTCGGTACTTTCTCGCTCAGGATGTTGCAAAGCTCACGGTCTTTCTCGATGATCTTGATATTCATCTCTTCCGTCAGTTCGGTAGCCGCTTTGCGTGCGACGCGTCCGCCGCCGAAGAAAATCACATTATTGATCTCGCGTTTCGACTTGCCCAACTCTTCACGCATGAACTCCATGCTCTCTTTTGGGCACACGCAATAAACCATGTCGTTCTCTTCCACGCTGTCGTTACCACGCGGGAAGATGGTCTCTTGTCCGCGTTTGATAGCTACGATGCGGTATTTGCCGTGGTTGTAGATGCCGGACGAGAAGGGCTGACCTACTACCTTGGCTCCAGCCCGCACCTTAACTACGCAAAGCTCCAGCGCACCTTGTCCCAGATGAAGATGATATCGCATCCAGTTGGTCCGCAGGCTCTCTTCTATCTCGTTGGCTGCGAGCACTTCCGGATAGATGAGATGGTTGAGACCCATGTTCTCAAAGAATTTCCGGTTCTCGGGCAGCAGGTATTCGTAGTTGTCGATGCGTGCCAGCGTGCGCTTTGCACCTAATGAGTTGGCAATGAGACAAGCCGTCATGTTCTCCGTCTCATGGGGAGTGACGGCTATGAAGAGGTCGCAGTCCTTCACGCCTATCTCACGCAGGTCGTGAATAGAGGTAGGGTTGCCCACTTTGGTGAGCATGTCGTAGTTGGCGCTGAGGTCTCCCAAGCGCTCCTGGCTCTCGTCCAGCAGACTGATTTCCATGTCTTCGCGGCTCAGCAACTTTGCCAAGTGCGTGCCTACTTCACCGGCACCTGCAATAACGATTCGCATAGTCCTTCTTTGTCAAGTTTTAACATATGATAGAGCTCTTTGGTAGAGCCGTGTTCTACAAATTGATCGTTCACTCCGAGCCGGATCACCCGTGGCGTATAGCCGTGGTCAGCCATCCATTCCAATACGGCGCTTCCCAGTCCTCCGGCAATCATACCGTCTTCGGCAGTAACGATGGTCTTGTATTTCTTACCCACTTCGTGCAGTATCTCCTCGTCCAGAGGCTTGAGCCACCGCATATCGTAGTGCGCAAAGCTCACGGACCGTCCTTCGGACTGACAGACCGTTTCACTGACAGACCGCTTTGCTGACAGACCGTCCTTCGGACTGACAGACTCTATCGCTTCCGCCATGGTGTTTCCTATCGCCCCGATAGTGAGGACGGCAATATCTTCTCCGTCTCGCAGCTTCACGCCTTTGCCGTACTTTACTCCCTCCCTTGTGGGGAGGGCTGGGGCGGGGTTTGTCCTTCCTCTCGGATAGCGGATGGCCACCGGTCCTTCCAAGTTCTCGGCGAGGGCCAGCATCTCTTTCAGGTCCTCCGCCGTACGCGGGGCGCAGATCTGCATGTTCGGAATAGGCCGCAGGTATGCCAGATCGAGCAAACCGTGGTGGGTTGCTCCGTCGTTGCCTACTATTCCGGCGCGGTCGATACACAGCACCACATGCAGGTTCTGCAGCGCCACGTCATGGACGATGTTGTCGTATGCCCGTTGTAGGAAAGTGGAGTAGATGTTGCAGTACGGCAGCATGCCTGCTTTCGCCAGTCCGGCGCTGAAGGTGACGGCATGTCCTTCTGCTATACCCACGTCAAACACCCTCTCCGGCAGCTCTTTCTGCATAATGCTCATCGAGCAACCGCTGGGCATAGCGGGCGTGATTCCTACTATCCGGCCGTTCTTTTTCGCCAGTTCCAGAAGCGTCTCTCCGAACACCTCCTGCCATAGAGGGGGAGTTTGTGATTTGTCGTTTGCGATTTGTAGTTTGTCACTCTGCCGTTCGCCTGTAGTGACATTGAACTCTCCCGGCGCATGCCAAACGGTCTGGTCGTTCTCCGCCGGCGCGTAGCCTTTGCCTTTCTTGGTGATGATATGCAGCACCTTGGGGCCGCGGTGGTTCTTTATCTCGCTCAGGATCCGCACCAGTCCTACCACGTCATGTCCGTCTGTGGGACCGAAATAGCGGATGTTGAGTCCGGTAAAGATATTGCTTGGCTGTTTGCTGAGCACTGCTTTTAGGCTGTTGTTCCGGCGCAGCATGGCGCGTCTCTTACGTTCGTCCACGAGGTGGAGTCTGGAAGCCAGTTGGTAGAACCGCCAGCGCCATTTGTTGTACGTAGCGCTTGTCGTCAGGTCCACCAGGTACTGGGTAAATCCGCCCTTCAGCGGGTCGATTGCCATGTGGTTGTCGTTGAGCACAATGAGCAGGTTGTTTTTGTCCATCGAGGTGTTGTTGAGCCCCTCGAACGCCAGTCCGCCCGTCATCGCTCCATCCCCTATAATAGCTACTACGTTGCGCTTCTTTCCTCCCTCTCCTCGGGAGAGGGTCGGGGTGAGGTTTGTTCCTATATCAATTCCCAGCGCCGCAGAGATGCTATTAGAGGCATGTCCTGCGATGAAGGCGTCATATTCGCTCTCGGCGGGGTTGGTAAAGGGGGATAGTCCCTTGAACTGGCGGTTGGTATGGAAGCGGTCGCGCCGTCCGGTCAGGATCTTATGTGCGTAAGCCTGGTGCCCTACATCCCAAACCAGTTTGTCGTCCGGCGTGTCGAACACATAATGCAGCGCCACGGTGATCTCTATGGCGCCTAATGACGAAGCAAGGTGTCCCGGGTTTTTGCTGAGTGCCTCAATGATAAACTGTCTCAACTCCGCACACACCGCCGGCAGTTCCTCAAGCGGTATCTTCTTCAAATCCGCCGGCGAATCAATCTTATTGATATACTGATAATTCATCTTTGTTTTCGTTCACGTGAGCGCATACTCACGCAATTTACGCCGCAAAGGTACTGCTTTTTTTGCATATATGCAAATAAAAAAGACAAAAATCGCCCCGAGAGACGATTTTTGTCCGTGCAAAGAACTTTAGTGCTTTGCGTTGGATGGTAAATCCGGTTTGTGCAAACAGTATTTATACAACAAAAAGTATATATACTACGTATATATAGTAAAAGCGCCCAAAGTGCAGAAAAAGGCTTCTATCCTTGGGTTATCCTTGGGGAATCCTTGGGTTATCCTTTGGTGCGGAGTCTATTTTGAGTCGTAATCGTCGGTGAGGGGTCTTTGTTTGTTTCCGAGGATGTCGTACAGGGCATTTTCTGTCCGGATGTAAAGCCGTCCGCGGCGGATGATGATCCGGTTCGTGTTAGCCGGGTGTTGCGCCGCGCTGGGTGCAAAATCTCCAAACTAATATAGGAAGACATAAATATGGCAAAAAAGTGTATTTTTTCTTGCATATCTCAAAAAAAAGCAGTAAATTTGCATGCAAATTTTGTATCAGCAATGAAATTATCTGAAATCAGGAAGGCAATAGGGGCTATTGCCGATGTTACAGGAGAGGATGACCTCGAGATCCGATATCTGCTCACCGACAGCAGGACGCTCGCGCAGGACAAGGAAAAGGCGGAGCACACGCTCTTCTTTGCTATCAAGACGGACAAAGACGACGGCGCGAAATACATCCCTGAGTTGCGGGAAAAAGGAGTGCGAGCATTCGTCACCGGCGACAGCATAGCGGCTTTGCAGGCTCTGGCGGCGTATGTCCGTGCGCAGTTCAAAGGTACCGTCATCGGTATCACAGGGTCCAACGGCAAGACGGTGGTCAAGGAATGGCTATACCAGCTCCTCAAAGACGACTACGACATCATCCGTTCGCCTAAGTCCTATAACTCACAGATAGGAGTGCCGCTGAGCGTTTGGGGGCTAGAGGGGTTACGGGTGACGGGTGACGGGTTACGGGCCACGGGCCAGAAGTGCAGAAGTGCAGAAGGGAGAGGGGTATTGGCTATCTTCGAAGCAGGCATCTCCCAGCCCGGAGAGATGGAGAAGCTGGAGCCCATGATCCGTCCTACCATTGGCGTGATCACCTATATCGGACACGAGCACGACGAGAACTTCTCGTCGCTGGAGCAGAAACGGGAGGAGAAGATGAAACTGTTCATCCACTCCGAGCAGGTCATCGAGGACCCAACCCACCAGAACGTGCGCACCTGCGCCGCCGTCATGAGAGCGCTGGGTTACGACGAAGAGGTCATCGCCGAACGGATCCTGCGCCAGACGCACGAGACGGTTCTTAAGGTGAACCTGAGTGCGCTGGTGGACAACGTGCGCTATTTCCGGTCGCTCCTCAAACCGGAGACGAAGCTGACCTGTATGGTCAAAGCCTTCGCCTACGGAGCCGGCAGCGTCGAGGTCAGCCGTGCCTTGCAAAAAGCAAATGACTCCTTCGTACATCGTACATCGTCAAATTGTACATTAGTTGATTACCTGGCAGTAGCGGTGGCGGACGAAGGTGTCGAGTTACGCAAGGCGGGTATCACGCTGCCCATCATCATCATGGATCCCGAAGTGGCGGCGATGGACCTGATTCTGGAGAACAACCTGGAACCGAACGTCTATTCCCACCAGTCGCTCAAGACCGTTATCGCCGCCGCGGAAGCCAAAGGGCTGGAGAACGTGCCGATACATATCAAGATTGACTCCGGCATGCACCGTCTCGGTTTCTACAAAGAAGACATACCCTGGCTCATCGGCAAACTGCAGCAGACCAAAGCCGTCCGCGTAGCGTCTGTCTTCTCCCATCTCGCCGGCAGCGACGAGGCGCAGTTCGACGACTTCACCCTCCAACAGATACGCTATTTCGACGACTGCGCGGAGGAGTTGAAGGAGGGTCTGTCAGGCGTAGCCGGTCTGTCAGCAGAGCGGTCTGTGTTCTGTCAGCCCGAAGGGCGGTCTATCTTAAAGCATATCCTCAACTCTGCAGGTATAGAGCGCTTCACGGACTACCAGTTCGACATGTGCCGTCTGGGTATAGGTCTGTACGGTTTCTCCTTCGCCGGCGCACGCCTCCGCAATGTGTGCTCCCTGGAGACCACGATCCTCTCCGTTAAGACCGTCAAAGCCGGTGAGACGATCGGCTACGGACGCCATACGAAACTGGACGAGGACCGCGTGATAGCCGTCATACCTATCGGCTATGCCGACGGCTTCGACCGCCGCTTCTCCAACTACGGCGGAGAGGTCTATATCCGGGGCAAACGGTGCCCCGTGGTAGGCAATGTGTGCATGGACCAGGCAATGATAGACGTCACCGGCACCGACGCCAGACCGGGAGACCCCGTCGAGATCTTCGGCGAGCATGTGACGCTGCAGGAACTCGCCGACAAACTCGGAACAATAACATACGAAATACTAACCTCCGTTTCACGCCGTGTACAACGTCTCTATTTCTACGAATAAACTGTCCATCGGGTATGCCGATAGAGGGGTTACGGGTGACGGGTTACGGGTTACCGGTGACGGGACAGAGCCTGTCGAAAGCAGAAAGACTATTCAGCGGGACCTTACTTTCTCGCTCTATGAGGGTGAGTTGGTCTGCATGCTCGGTCCAAACGGCTGCGGCAAGTCCACACTCATCCGCACCCTCGCCGGACTCCAACCTCCCTTGTCCGGCACTTATAGTCTTACAGGCGGAACCGGTCTAACAGCGCGGCGGGCTAACAGCAACGCGGTCTCTCTTGTTCTGACGGAGCGGCTCTCGCTGGAGAACACGACGGTGCATGACGTCGTGGCGATGGGACGGTATCCGTATACCTCTTTTCTGGACGGGCTGTCGAAAGAGGACGAACGGATCATCGAAGAAAGTCTGCGCGAAGTGGGGTTTGAAGATGCTATAGTGAACGACAGCGGAGCGGTCCTACAGTCCATAGGACGGTCTTTCTTTAACAGCCATTCCGACGGAGAGAAACAGCGCATACTGATAGCTAAAGCCTTGGCGCAGCGGACACCGGTTATCCTTCTGGACGAACCAACCGCTCATCTCGACCTGCCACACCGGATTATGATACTGAGACTTTTGCGGAGACTGGCTCACGAACAGGGAAAGACTATCCTGATCTCTACGCATGAACTGGATCTGGCGCTCGCCCTCTCCGACCGCATTCTGCTGATGTCACCTCATTGCGGCGGCGTGCAACTGGACACTCCAGAAACTCTGAAAAAAGCGGACGCGTTCACCTCAGCCTTCGGCATGGACATCTTCCACCCGCTCGGCTAAAAGCACAACGGGCTTGCCTGCCACCCTGCAACCAATGACATAGGCTGTGCCTCCATCCCGGAGGTGCAGTTTTTTCTTCAGCTGCTCCGGCGTAAGCGGATAGTTGCGGCAGAGGACATTCGCCATTTGTCCATTTACCATTTTGGCATTTACCATTTTATCATTTATGCGCCAGACGCGTCCGGGGAAATGCTCCACAAGCCGGTCGGAGATATAGAGGTGGGTGTTCGGGTCGAGTTTCTGCAAACCGAACCGCTCTCCGACTAACTTGTACGCTCCGGCTTTGAGGATAGCGGCATTAGGCTCGTAGATCCAAGTACCATTTGACCAAGTACCATTTACAATTTGCGGCTGCGCCGCTTGCTCTTCCTCGCGGGTGAAAGTGAACGCCTGTTCGGGGCGGGAGAGATCAATGCATTTGATTATTTGGTCATTTACCATTTTACCATTTACTATATGGTCATTTATCGGGGCTTTGAGGCATTGGGACAACAATAAGACCTCTTTGACCTCGTTCTTGACGGCTACTATGTACACATCCCATGTGAGGTCTGACGGCTGACCGCTGACGGCAGACAACTCTTTGAGCGCCTGGGTGATGTCGATCATGGGCGAGAGTTTGAGCATGATCCGTCCGTCCGGCGCAAGGTGGTCCAAGAGAGCAGGTAACAACTCCACTACATTCGGCGTGCAGTCGGCCAACTTGAAAACCTTGCCTCCGTGGCTGTCCCGGCGAGCAGGGTCAAGGAAGATTAAACCCCACCCGGCCTCCCCACAGGGGGAGGAGAGAAGGAAATCCTCGGCGATGGTGTTATGGACGGCAATAGAGAGTTTTTGTCTTTCGACTTTCGACTTTGGACTAAGTGCGAAGTTATGCTCGGCGATGCGGCACAGCTCGGCGTTCTGCTCTACGTAGTCGGTGCGGGCAAAGTGTTCGGACAGGAAATAAGTATCAACCCCGTAGCCTCCGGTGAGGTCAAGACAAGTACCATTTGACCAAGTGCCAAGTACGATCTGTGCTTTGTAGCGCGCGGTGAGTTCCGAGGAGCACTGTTCACAAGACAGGCGTACCGGATACCACCAGTCCTCGATGGCAGCGAAAGTGGGCAGTTTGTCCGCCGTCCGTTCGCGCCCCTCTACCTGCTGCAAGAACCAACGCCATTCTTCGTCAGAGAGGTGTTTGTATTTATCGCGCTGCAAGGCTAAATCATTTACCATTTAGTCATTTACCATTTAGTCATTTACTATTTGGTCATTTAGTGTGGTGCTGGGGTAGTAGTAGGTCAGAATCTCTTCGTATGTCTTTCCTTCCGCCGCCATGACAGCCGCGCCTATCTGGCAAAGCCCGGCTCCGTGTCCCCAGCCATGACCGCGAAGGACGAAGGACGAAGCCCCTTCCCGACCTTCCCCTGAAGGGGCAGGTGTGTTTTTCTCTATGTCAAACCAGGAACTATAGAGGCAGGTGCGGCTCAGCCATAGACGGATCTTCAACTCCTTGCCGATGATCTCCGTATGCTTGGTGCCGACGATCTTCAGTTCGCAGATGCGTCCCGACGGACCGCGTTTGAGAGGAATGAGGTCGATGATCTCGCCGAAGTCAATACCGGATTTGGAGCGGATGATGTCGCTCAACTCTTCGGCGGTGTAGATCACCTGCCAGTCATGGAAATCCGTGGTCTCCCGGTCGTAGTCGTTGAGACAAGTCGAAAGTAGAAAGTCGAAAGACCGTTCACCATGTGAACTCAAAGCCTTTATGTGTTTAGGGTTGCAGTACGGGCACTCGACGGACTGAATATAAGGAACGTCGATGTCTTCCCAGCAGGTGCTCCAGATCTCCGTCCTGCCTCCGCAGCATTTGTGATAACGGCAATCACAGATTTCATTTACCATTTTGCCATTTACCATTTGTTCATTTGTCAGTACTTGCCCGGCAGTGGCGCGGACGGCTTCTACGGCGCGTTCGTTCATCCGTCGCAGTCCTTCGTAACGCTGGCAATGGTCGTCTGCACAAAGGTCAAAGTCATTTACCATTTTGCCATTTACCATTTGGGCATGCGGCTTATTGGCAATAGCCCGTATTGCCCAGCTGCGGCTGATGACGGCATGCGCCTTGAGCAGCTCCATGGGGCTGTCGGCGTTCATCTCGGATGAGATGACGGAACAGAGGTAGTCTTCCAGATCAATGGTGTTGATGGCTACCTGCCACGGCTTTCCCCCTTGCATAACGGGGTTAGGAACAGACTTTATCTCCAGCGTGCCGGCGAACTCCTGATCCTCGTGGCGGTCCCAATGGAAGCCGATGCCAATACGCACGTTCTTTAAGACGAACGTGTGTTCCCGCTGCTCGAACTCAATTTTCGGAGCCGTTAATATTCCTACGCGGATGTTCAATGTGAATTACAAATTACGAATTACGAATTATTGATGGAGTCGTGCCAGAAGTTCGAATGTACGGAGCCGGTCTTTGTACCAGTTGTTGCGGTTCATGGCTACTATGTCGCAGTTGGCATCGGAGTTGTCTTCCCACCGGCGGCAGTTATAGAGTACGTCGTAGATGCGTCCTATGCGCCAGTTGCGGCTGATACGAAGTCCGACAGCGTAGTCCTCGCCGTACTTGGTGGTAGGGTAGTTGATCGTCCGGAGCAGCGGTACGTAGAAACCGCGCGGAGCACCCAGACCGTTGATGCGGAGGGCGTTGTTGCGGCCGTTCTCGTCTGTCCACTCGCGGTGGTCGATCACGCCCGGAGGCAGGATCTCGCCCGCCATGTTGGTGAGTTGGTAAGTACCGATCACCATGCCGTAAAGGCATTTACCATTTTGACATTTACCATTTACCATCTCAAAAGTATCGATGAATTTCTGGACGGTGTGTTCGTCAAAATAGGTGTCGTCGGAGTCGAGCTGGATAGCGTACTTGCCGCAACGCGGATCGTGGATCGCTACGTTCCAGTTGCCGCCGATAGCGTGCCAGGTCTTGTCCTGGGAAATGACAATCAATTTACCATTTGGACATTTACCATTTACCATTTCGTTAAGGATCTCCGCGGTGCCGTCGGTGGAGTTGTCATCGACGACGATGACGTTGAACGAGTAGGGAGCACGCACTTTCTGCGAGAGCGCGGAGCGTACGGCGTCGGCAATCGTGCGGGCGCGGTTCTTACAAGGAATGATGACCGAGGCAGTCACCGGGAACTCACCCGCCTCCGGCAGAGGCTGGTATTCGTCCGGTTGCAAGTACGCCCCGATGCGCTTGAGATGAACCGTGACGCACGCCTCCATCTCTATCTGTACCGCTCTGTTGCGCGGATCGACATAGTCGAAGAGTTTCTCGCCGGACTTGCGGGTGTCGGTCTCCACCTCGTAATAGAGATATTCGGGAATGTGGAGAATTGAGAATTGAGAATTGAGAATTGAGAGTTGGCTGGCGCGGAGTCGCAGGTCATACAGTCCGGCGTATTCATACTCGGTGTCCATCTCGGCAACGAACGCTTTGAGTTTGGCGGTGTCCCAAAGGAGCACAGCTCCGAAATCAAAGTCGTCCCGCAGTGCACCAAGCTGGTAGTCGATGACGGGCGCTTCCGTAATTTTGAATTTTGAATTTTGAATTTTGAATTTATTAAACCGGTCCGCATAGACCATGGTAGCACCGGTCATTTGGAGCACCTGGATCATTCGCTCCTGTCCCAGATAGACCCATTCGATTTCGGGTTTGAGACAGATCATGGTGTATGGAGCAGCGGTTTTTTGTGCTATCTCACGGATAGCAGCGGTTGAGCAGACTCTGCCCGGCAGATAAAATGTATCGATCATTTCAAATTACGAATTAAAAATTACGAATTACGAATTATTCCGTTGTGGGTACGACGGCGGATTTATGGTACTCTTTGAGTCCCTCTACAGGATCCTGCAGGATCGTGCCGACCTGTATGCCTTCCGCCGCCATCGCTTCCTCCAGAATCGGGCGGTAGTAGTAGGCGATAGACCCCACAAAACCCACCTTTGAATGCTGATGGCTGATGGCTGACGGCTCGAAATACTGCTTCAGGTTACGCCGGATGAACTGTACAAAATGGTCATAGACGAGTGCACGGATGCGCGGGTCGTCTATGTGATCGGCGCAGAAGCGGGACAGCTTAGCCAGGAAGCGGTTAGGGAAGGGTTGGCGATATACTTTCTCGATGATATCCGCTATAGAGGTCTCATATTCCTTGAAGAAAGCCTCCTTAAGGTCGTCGCCCAACTGATTCTTCAACAGGTCACCTACAAGTCTCTTGCCCAGTACCGCCGCCGATCCTTCGTCTCCGAGAATGTATCCGAGCGATGGAACCGCCCATGCAATCTTCTCGCCGTCGTAGAAACAGCTGCCGGAGCCTGTGCCTAAGATACATGCTACTCCGGCGTTATGTCCCAGCAGCCCCCGCGCAGCACCCAGCATGTCGGACTCGACATGCACCTCTGCTTTCTTGAAAACCGCTTCGAGGGCTTTTTGCACAAACACTTTCTTCTCCGGCGTACAACCGGCTCCGTAGAAAAACACATGCGTCAGTGTGCCCGCCCAGAGGAGCGAGCTGATCTGCGGTAGGAGTTGGTTAGAGATGCTGTTCTGCATCGCTATCGTTGTCTGGAAAAGAGGGTTGATACCGTCCGTAAAGACGTCGGAGCATTGTCCGCTGGCGGTCAAAAGGCACCAATGCACTTTGGTACTGCCGCTGTCTGCAATTAGAATCATAGACATTTAGTCATTTATACATTTACAATTTGCACATTTTTGCATTTTAATCGCCGCAAAATTACAAAAAAATTTGCACATATGCAAAAAAAAGTGTACTTTTGCAGTGCATATCATTTAAATCTATATAGATCATGGAGAATTTTAGCACACAAGACCTGGAGCAGTTACAGGCTCGAGGCATTTCCGTAGAGAAAGCGGAGGCGCAGTTGGAATGTTTCCGAAACGGCTTTCCTGAGTTGGACATCGTAGCTCCGGCTTCGACGAAAAAGGGTATTCTGGCTCCCAAGCGTGCCGAGCAGGAGCAGTATATCGAGGCATGGCAGCAATATCTGAAGGAGGGACATAAGATTCTGAAGTTCGTTCCCGCTTCGGGTGCGGCAAGCCGTATGTTCAAGAACCTGTTCCAATACCTGGAGGACGGAATCGAGACGCCGTTCATTCAGGATTTTCTGGCGCATAAGGATCAGTTCGCTTTCGGTCCGCTGTTGGCGGGCAAGGAAGGCCAGGAGGCGGTGCGGTATCTGCTGAACGACATGCACTACGGCGAGCTGCCGAAGGGTCTGCTGCTATTCCATAAATATCGCGACGGCGCGCGCACGCCTGCGTTAGAGCACCTCGTGGAAGGTGCGCAGTACTGCGTGGCTCCGGCGAAGGAAGGCGAGAGACCGACGGTCTATCTGCATTTCACGGTGAGCCATGACCACCTGCCGCTCTTCCGGCAGCATATAGCGGAGAACCTGCCTAAGTTCGAAGCCAAATACGGCGTGAAGTACGATGTGACTTTCAGCGAACAGCTGCCGAGCACTGACACTATTGCCGCTAATCCGGACGGTACGCCGTTCCGCACGAAGGACGGCAAGCTGCTCTTCCGTCCGGGAGGCCACGGAGCGCTGATAGAGAACCTGAACCGGCAGGACGCAGACATCGTCTTTATCAAGAACATCGACAATGTCGTACCCGACCGGCTGAAGAAAGACACCATCCGCTACAAACAGATCCTGGCAGGTGTGCTGGTGACGGAGCAGAAACGCGTCTTCGAGGCGCTGCGTGACCCCAACCTGAGCGATGAGGAGCGCGCCAAGCTGAACAGGCCTATCCGTGTCTGCGGAGTGGTGAAGAACACCGGAGAACCCGGCGGCGGTCCGTTCCTCGTGCGCGAAGCCGACGGCTCTATATCGTATCAGATACTGGAGTCCAGCCAGATCAGCGACCCCGAACTGATGAAACAGAGCACCCACTTCAATCCGGTGGATCTGGTATGCGCTATCCGCGACTATGAAGGCAAGCCGTTCGATCTGCCTTCGTTCGTCGATCCGCAGACAGGCTTCATCTCCAACAAGTCGAAGGACGGCAAGGAACTCCTTGCGCTGGAGCTGCCGGGTCTATGGAACGGCGCTATGAGCCGCTGGAACACGATCTTCGTAGAGGTGCCGGTAAGTACCTTCAACCCCGTCAAGACGGTAAACGACCTGCTGCGTCCGGAACACCAATAGAGGTACGAAGGACGGATGTACGAAGTACGAAGTACAAAAGATAAAAAAAGGCTGCCACCCGGCAGCCTTTCTTTTTTATTTAACCCTCACGCCGGTGGCGTTATAGATTGCACCATCCGGACGGATGATATAGAGTTGACCTTCTTGGAAGATCTTTTGAGTTTTATCGGTCGGCACTGCTATTTGGTCAATGCCCCAAAGTGCATTTGGATCTTCATCGTACATGCCTACGTGATCGCGAATACTGCTGCTATATGTAGAGAAATTGAAGGAGTTGCAGAACTGCTCAAAAATCTTACCTATATACGTCTTGCCATCAGCGCCTACGAGACGGAAGGAGCCGGTGTAGTAGCCGTATGCGTACGGGCCTGCCTCCATCTTCTCTTCGTCATAGCCATCGAACTGGAGACGTAACTCCGCATCGGTGGCCATAACAGCATCCGACTGCCGTCCGTTAGTGTTGATATAGCAACTCTCCAGGTCGATATTCTCCCGTGCTACGTTATATACTCCGGAGATAGCTCGCTCTTTATTGGTATAAATCACGAAGGTAGGCATCGGATATCCGGTGCCACCGGCTTCATTGGTGGCGAAAGTGATATACCATCCGTATAAGCCCTGAGGGAACTGGTCTTCGTATTCATCCAGATATGCTGCTTCCATTCCCCATATATCCATGACGACAGCGTCAGAAGGGATGTCGACCGCCTGTGAAACGAATTCGTTTCCGGAGACGGCATTGGATGCTTCGAAATAGTTGCCGTTCTCGCCTTGGTTAAACGCTTGTACGGTCCAAGTCCAAGTGCCATTCTTCGGCATCGTAGTGGTCTTAGCCAAACCGTTGACAGTGAGGGTAGAGTAGAACTCGCCATCGCAGAAGAGAGTGATCACATAGCGGTCAGCCTGAGTCGCTGCCTCCCACGAGAAAGTGACATTATCTCCGCCGAAGACCTCCGCGTGCAGGTTCGTCGGTTCGTAGTTGTTGACGCCTACGGTGAAGGAGCATGAAACCTCTTGTCCGAGCGGGTTGTTATTCTTATCTACCACTTGTACGACCGCATTGTATGATTTCCCTTCCACTACATTGACTGTCAGCGGGGACACAGGGCGGTCTTTGGCGTCGAAATTATCATATGCTACAGTTTCTCCGGACCATACACGCACATAGAGCCTCTCGCCCTGATCGAACTCCGGTGCATCCCATGTGAGAGTAGCGGTAGTCTTGTCGGCGGCTACTGTAGCAGCGAGGTTGGCGACCTCTTTGGAGACCAAAGTGAAAGGTATAGTAGCTAACAGTTCGCCTCTTGAATAGCCGCTCTCGCCTTGTACCAAAGCATATACTTGCACTTGGTAGGTACCCGGTCGGAGACCGAGCACAGGCGAAGCGGCAGTACCGATATTGATGACGCTTGCGTTCCATCCGTCGCCTCGCTGCATGCCTGCTTCGTCCGCATTGAGGATCCACTTGGTGGAGCAGTAGTAATGGTTCTCGTAGTCATCGTCTTCGGAGAAACCGATGCCGTCCTGTTGCGCAAAACGGTCGCACTCTCCGGTGGTAGCTACGATACCTGCGATAAGTGCTTGCTCGGAAGCTTCGAAAAGACCGATAGCGAAAGCCGTGTTGTTATATGAATACCAAGTAAACTGCGCCTCGCAATAACTGAGGTTCCAGATCGATGCATCGGGGATGTCCTCTTGAGAAGGATCCACTTCACCCGAGTGACCGATCAGAGCCACTACGAAATTATCCATTTGCAGCGAGCAGTAGTCACTTGTACCGCCGGCAAAACGGAAGGCGATATACTTAGCCGTACTCGGCAGATCTTCTAACGGAACGACCGCATGCGTATAGGTAAGCGAGCGAGTCAGGGTCTGCAGCGAAACGAAAGTCGAGGCTTTACCCGGGTTGGTCATATATCCCACTTCTAGTACCCCACAACCGTCCGTGGTAAGGCTGGTCTTGTAGTCAAAAGCAACCTCCAGCGTGTTCAGCGGAGCATTGAATGTCGGCATAGCAAATACCTGTGCGCTGTTCGGACCGCCACCTATAGCCTGCAGATGAGCCTGTCCGTTGATGGTAGAGGCATTTCCTTCATCATCGTAGGTCTTGTCTTTCACTATGCTGATCATACCGCTTGTTACTGTCCAGCAGTCCGGTGCTGCTACGTCAAAACCCGAACCGCTCTGATCCCGTGTGAAGGTCTCAAGCCATGGAATGGCAAAGGACTCGCATGGGGTCTTGAACGCCGTTTTGGGTGCCAGACTCTGGGCTTCAGCCGAGCAGTAGGAACGTACGTAGAACTCATATTCGGTCTCTTCGTACAAGCCGCTCAGCGTGACGGTCTTTGCAGAGATAAGCGTAGCGGCGCTCCAGTCCACCTCTTCGCCTTTCTCGATGAGCAGGTATTGGTATTGGGTAGCATCGCCTTGCCATGTGAAAGTCACCTGATGTGCCTCGAGATTGCTCAGTACGATGTTCGACGGGTTCTCGCAGGTAGATGTGCCGCGAAGTGACACGCCGCTGATATTATCCAGGAAGATCACATCGGTCGAACCGGCTTGGTGAAAACCGATATAGATGGAGCTGCCTACATATTGAGAGAGGTCAATCGTATAAGTTCGCCATTCCGATTTCCAAAGCTGATGCGCCGCATCGCCTTTCGATTTGGAGGTATAATACGTGTCCAATACCTCAAAGGAACTGGGCTCTGTGCCGCTGAGCGACACCTCAATGCGCAATTCGCCCGAAGAGGCATAGTCGCCGATACATGCCTGAAAGCTCAGACTCTCACCGGCGGCTGGCTTGAGTTGAGGGGTGATGAGCCAGTTCTCGGTACCTGCCACTTCCTGGATTTTTGCGCAGTTCTGTTGAAACTTGGCGCTCTTCTTCCATCCATAGCCTGCATATCCGTCGATAACGGACCAGCCTTCCGGCGGAAAACCTTCACCTTCAAAACCTTCGTTAAGTTGTTGTGCGTAGAGACCGGTGCTTAATAGCACGGCGCACATAAAAGAAAAGAAATGTTTCATATTCGTATTCTTAATGTAGATGTTCAAAAAGTGCACAAAGTTACATAAATTTCTTTTAATACGCAAATTTCAGAACATTTTTTTGCTTTTTAATGCTGAATTAATACGAAACGAAACATTTCTTTCTATTAAAGCATAACTTTGATGTTATTCTTCCGTCTCTTCTTCCGGTTCGTTTACGAGGATGTTCTTTACCTCCCATGTGGGGCAGGTCTGTCCTGACTCGGTCTTATACCGGAAGCCGATGTATATTGTCTGTCCGTTCCAGGCGCTGAGGTCCATTCTGCCGGAGTTGTAATAGGTCCAGCTGTTAGCATCCGGCACGCCTTTTTCGCCATCCCATTTGTTCCATGGCAGTTGGGTCCATGTAGCCGAGCGTGCATCGTCGGTGTAATCAGTAGATACCCAGACGGTGATCTGTTGTTCGCGTGTCTCGTCCAGAGGTCCGTAGTTCAGCGCGTGGTCGAAACTGAGCGCCGGAGCGACGGCGTTCTTCAGTTTGATCTTCGGGGTGACGAACCACCCTTCTCCGTAGTGTGGTCCGCCCACGTAGGAAGAGCCGCGCATGCCATATAGGTTATCGAAACGCCAGATATAGGTGATTCCGTCCTCCAGGTCGTAATGGTGCAGGGTGATCTTGCCTAAGTTGCCTTCTCCGGCGATAGCCTGGCGGTAGTAGGTAGAGAGGTTCGCCTTCCATCCATCTGCGAGGGCGAAGGACATGGTCTCTTCCACTACGCCGGTGTCCGCCTTCCACGAAGAGCCGTCGAAATGGAATTCATATGCCACATAATGTTTGGCTGCGGAGTCGTACCATATGACGGCAACGACCTGGTCTGCTACCGCATAGGGGAACTTGTTCTGCAGCCATTTCTCCACCTGTCCGTTGGCTTCTGCCGGGAGCATGTACATGTTCGCCGGCAGGGTGGCGGGAGTCCAGGTATAGCCGTCCTCGCTGGTGTAGAGCACCTCATTGCCGTTATAGACGACGCCGATCACCTGACCCTCTTCCGGCTGCGGCAGTTTGCCGATGATCTCGCTCTCATCCTGGATATCCAGCGTCAGCTGTGTGGCTGCATTGTAGGGTAACAGATAAGCCGGCAGACCGTCGTCCGTGAGGTAGGTGACGTTGAAGACCGAACCCGGATCCAGCTGCGGGTATTTGGCGTAGATGAATGCCGGCACATACATGTCGGCTGAGGCATTGTTGTTGAAACACCCCTCCTGACCTACGCGCTCCAGGGCTTTCTGATAGCGGTTCTTCAGATGGTTGACAGAGTCCATGTAAACTGCATAGGCTTTGTTGGTCTTGTTTTCGGCGATGGTCTTGTATTCGCCGGCAGCCAAGGTGTAGTCATAGGTCTTGACCACCTGAATCTGCGGATCGCCGTTATCCATGTATTTCTCATCGAAATAGTTCTCGCACGAAGTACAAAGTGACAAAGTACCAAGTACCAAGGCTGCACCTAAAATATATTTTGTTTTCATAATATTCTTTTGTCTTTTAGTAAAACGGTCTTTTCTCTTTTAGCGAAGCGGTCTGTCAGAACTGCAGTTTCAGCCGGACGTTCCATTGTCTTCCTTTGTTGTAGAAGAAATAGATGTTGTCCTTCGTGTTCTCCGCCACGGTCTGTGTAGCCGTGCTGGCTGACCATGCTTTCTCGATGTAGTATTGGTTGAGCACGTTGGTCACGTTGCCACCGATGGTAGCGCGGATCGGACCCATATTGAAGGAGTAACTTGCCCGCAGGTCCAGACTGCCGCCGAGCGGGCACCGGTACGGCTCCACGATATTCATCTCTTTGCCGAGGCTGAGGTTCGAGCCGGAGAAGGAGTAGTAGCTGTAGTTGCGGTCGTAGAGCGTGTATTCGCCGCCTATACGGAAGCCTTTGAAGGGCTTGAAGAGGATCCCGAAGTTAGCGGTGGTCTGCGCCTGTCCGCCTACATGGATACCTTTCATGTTGATCTTCGCCCATGCGTGGTCGGGTGCGCCTATCTCGGTGCGTTGTCCGTCCGCCGTCATTGCGAATCCGTGTTCGTCATAGGCGCGGCCTATCACGCTGTCGCTATCCCATTTCCAGTCTCCTATAGAGAACATAGCGCTCAGCTCCAGCCATTTGGCAGGACGGGCTTTGGCTTCGAACTCGATACCCATATGGCGCGCATTGACGCCCGTCATGTTCATATAGAACCGGGTCTGGTCCGGGTCGCTCAGGTTGCCGTATTTGGTCATGCTCTTGTCCATCCATTCGGTGAAATAGCCGTTCACATGGATAGAAGCGTATTGGTTCTCGAACCCATAACCGATCTCCACGGAAGCGATCTTCTCGTTCTTGGCTTCGTTGTTGATGGCATTGGAGGTGCTGACGGACATGTATATCGCCTGGTATTTCGGCGCACGGCTGATAAAGCCGGCGTTGAGGAAGACGTTGTGCCACTTGGCGAACTTGTAATTGATACCTCCCTTGATAGTACCGCCGATGCGTACCACCGAGTCGCGCGCGGTGACGTTGTCGTAGTAGTAGCGGTCCTGGCGCCAGTTATGGTTGAGGCTCATCGAACCGTTGATGAAGGCGGAGAGGTTGTTTTTGCTGTACTCCAGGCTGCCGAAGAATCCTTCCTGTACGATCGTACCGGTATAGTCGCGGTAGGCGATGTCGCCCACGCCGAGTTTCTCGTTCACCCATGCGTCGTCGTTGCGTTTGGGGTTGTTCTCCGGCAGGACGGACGAACGGTTGGCGTCGATATAATAACTGCCGCCGAAGAGGTCGCTGATCACCGCCTGGTGGATACCCTGGTACCACCGTACGTCCACGCCGGCGGTCAGCTCCAGGCAGTCGAGGAATTTCTTATCGTAGGTAGAGACGAGTCCCACCCAGTTGTGGTAGTTTCTGTTCTCGCAGATGACGAGTTCCGACCCGTATTCGGATGCGGCATTGATCTCCTGCACCATGCCGTAGTCGAACATGCCGGTGACGGGGTCGCGGAAGGTGGTTGTCACTACACCGTTGTAAGCACCCCGTGTGAGGTCGCTATAGCTGTAAGTCGAGTTCAGTCCGTTCTCGGCGGTGCGTCCGAAGCCGCGTCCGATAGAGGTATATACGGTGGTGGACAGGCTGCTGAGGTCGTCAATCTGCCATATGTGGTTGAGGCTGATCTGCGGCTTGTGGTATTGGTTGTAGTTGGTGCCCGCCTGCTCGCCGCGTTTGTCGCGTCCGTAGGAAGGGTTGTATTGGCGGCGGTCCATGCCGGAGGGCATGTATTGCGCCACGCGGTTCCATTCCGCCAGCGTCAGCGCGCCCGACGAGCCTGAAGGACGGGTCCAGTGCCATTGCGGAGCACCGAAACCGGTGAGGGAGAGCTGGTGGTTCTCGTTGATGCGTTTGGAGATATTGGCGAAATAGCTGTATCCTTGGAATCCCGTTCCTTGGATATATCCGTTACCCCACGTGCGGCTTCCCATGACGGTAATCGCCCAGCCGTTCTTCATCAGTCCCGTGGAGACGGAGAACAGCACTTTGTTATAGCCGTCGTTTCCCATAGCGTACGAGAGCGAACCGCCTTTCTTGGCGTCAATACCGCGTGTGACGATGTTGATTGTGCCTCCGACGGAAGGCGCAGACAGTTTGGATGCACCCATTCCGCGCTGGGTCTGTATGACGGATGTGACGTCGCTCAGACCTTGCCAGTTGCTCCAATAGACCGTGCCGCCCTCCATGTCGTTCATCGGCACACCGTTGACCATCGTCGCTACGTTGGTGTTGTCGAATCCGCGCATCCAGATCTCCGAGTCGCCCCAGCCGCCACCTTGACCGTTGGCGTGCACACCCGGTGTGTTTTTCAGCACTTCGGGGAACTCCTGACCTGCCAGACGCTCCTCGATCTCCAATGCCGTCACTTGGCTCACCGCCACCGGCGTTTGTTGCGTGCGTGCCATCTGGCCCGTGATCGTCACGTCTTCCAGAGCAATCGCTTCCGGCTCCAGACGAATGACGCCGAGGTCAACGCTTTTGTCTTTCGACTTTCGACTTTCTACTACTAAGGTCTTGTACCCTACGTAAGACAACTGCAAAGTAGCTCCGGGGGTTACGTTGAGTGTGAAATTACCATCCAGATCGGTGGTGTTACCGTTGGTAGTACCGGTCTCCAGAACCGAGACGCCGATGAGTTCTTCACCGGTCTTCGCGTCGCGGACGCTTCCTGTCACTTTCTGCGCCTGGGCGAACAGACTGCCCGCCGCAAACAAGCACAGCACAAAGGGAATAAATTTTCTCATAATTCACAATTTATAATTCACAATTCACAATTCACAATTCAAAATTCACTTTAGACCGCTTCGCTCACTAACAGAGTACAGACCGTTCGCTTTGCTCACTGATAGAGTACAGATCGCAGGCTCTGCCTGCTGACAGACCGATTATGTGTTAGCTAATAGTAATCCGGTCTGTACTCTGTCAGGCGCAGCCGGT
>OCTW011618057.1_pt1 | contig 74384 bp, 68 predicted proteins | sample 1539671 | NCBI WGS metagenome assembly OCTW01 (sample SAMN02144230, study PRJEB22623) | gut metagenome | biome: sheep rumen | host: Ovis aries | place: New Zealand | reverse complement strand
ATTTTTTGGAATCTGCGTTTTACGGGACAGGTTCCGAGGCCCGACATGCTTACCGTCCAGCATCAGCGCTGTCAAAACCAAAACACCCCCGGTACTGAACGTGGCTGCAAAAATAGTAAAAATTATTCGTCCGGCAAAATGCGGCGGGCGCCCATGTAGCGCATGAGGAAATAGGGGTGGGAAGAGGTCTCTTCCGTTACGCCTTTGGATACGGAGGCATGGATGAAGGTGAAAGATCCGCGCTCCTTGTCCACGGAAACGACGATGCCCACATGGCCGATGTCCCGGACCCTGCCGCGTTTCCCGAAGAAGACCAGGTCTCCCTTCTGGAGGTCTGCGTACGAGGTGACTTCGCGGCCGCTGCGGAATTGGGCGCCGCTGAACTGCGTAAGTTCATAGCCGAAGTGCTTGAACACGTAGCGGGTGAAGCCGGAGCAGTCGAACTGTCTGGGACCGGAAGCGCCCAGCTTGTAAGGCACGCCGGTGAAGGTGCGGGCATAGGCGATGACCTGGTCCGACAGGGAGAGGGCTTCAGCGGGCTTTTCAGTGGGAGCCGGGGACGGTTCCGGCGTTTTGTCCGTGCGCACCCGGTCGATGGAATCCAGCACCTGCTGCGCCCGCTGCTGCGAGGCGGCGATGGCGGTGGAGTCGGTCAAGGGGTACTGGATAGGGGCCTCCTGTGTGACAGGAGTCCGGCGTACAGTCCCGCAGGACAGCGCCAGAACAGCCGCAAGGCAGTATGCACCCATTTTTTTCATATCCCTGCAAAGGTACGAAAAAAAACGGGCTTTCCGCCTAATCGATGAACAAAGGCGGCGTGGGCGCCTCCCGGAACTCAATCCGAAAACGGTTCCGGAAAGGACTCTGGAAGGTCACCGAAAGCGGTACCAGCATTTCCAGGTCTTCGCATTGCCAGCTCAGAAAACGGCCGTAGTACTCCGCCGATCCTCCTCCGTCCAATCCCACCGGGCCGATGTAGTATTCCTCCGGGGTCGTACGTACGTATCTGTAAGGGCCTTCTCCGTCGGCCCCTTCAGGGGTCAGGGTAACGGTCTTTCCGCTGATGGGATGCCGAAGTTTCAGGAACTGGACCACGTCTTCGACGGGAAGGTCGCCGGAAGGTGTGTGGCAGAGGCCGGATGTGCCGTCGTATGTGAGGACGGGGATGGCTTCCGAGCCTGCCTGCACGGTCCGGATAGAGAAAGCGTAGTGCCCGGTGTATTCCCGTCCGTAGTTGAGGTCGAAGATGAAGTAAGCCGGATAATAGACTCTTTTATAGAGCGTTACTTCATAATAGGAGGTGTAGGCACAAATGAAACTGTGACTGTCGTTTGCACTGGTTTTGGTCCCTGTGCCGGTGAGGGTGCACAGGGTTCCGGGCTGGGTGTCCGGGAGGCATCGGACGGTCACGGTCCTTTCCGCCTTGTCGACGGACAGGATCTGGAAATGCGTGTTGTCGGAGAGCGTAAAGAGGTAGTCCGCATCCGGCAGGTTGGTCCAGTAGCGGAATGTCTGTGTCCCGCCGGGAGGAATCTGGTCCGCCGGTTCCCGGAACGTCAGGGCGGGACTGGACCAGTAGGTGGACATGGCGTTTGCATTGGTCCAGCGGGCCAGCGAACTGTCTCCCATGAGCATGTTGCCGGAAGTGCGGGCGATCCCGCCGGCGTGCAGGCGGATTTGGTCGGGAGGCCATCCCAGGGCGAGGCGCTGCGAATAATCGGCCTCGAAACCGTGCCAGGACCCGCCTCCGCTTCCATACATGAAGGTAATGGAAGGGGCTGCGTACTGTTTGTAAAGGGTGGTCACTTCTTCCATGTGCGGTCCGTATCCGGAGGGGAAAGACGCGGCGGGATTCTTTTTGTGCAGGGATACCAGGTAGGTCCCGTTCTCAAAGCCCACGTTCCGTCCGTCGGCCACGTCAGGATGCTCGTAGGAAACCCCGTAGGAGATGTAGGAGGAGAGGACGCTCATGCCGGTCCGTGAGGCCGCGATGTTGAACAGGCGGTTGTCCGTGCCCACAATGTCCGTAACCGGTACTGCCTGGGTCCATTGTCCGTTGAGGAGGGAGGACTCGTAGTCGCCCCAGGATGCCGGGTCGAAGCTGAACCAGTCGGGCGGATACAGGAACCAGGCTTTGGGTGTCACCCTCACCTCCGTGTCGGTATGCTCGGAGGTGGTCCGCCAGGAAGCGTCGAAGGAGAATTTGTAGTTGACATATTTGAAGAAATGGAACCAGAGGTGCTTTTCCTGTGGCGGGATGGCACCTTCCCCCGTGAAGCGGATATAGACATTGCATTTGGCGGGAATCCGGTGGGCGGGGGTGTCATTGTCGGCCCCGAGGGCGGCTCCGTACCAGAGGCGGTCGTCAGCTGCTCCAAGGACCTGCGGGAAGCCGTACACTTGCACCGGGACGGATTCTGAGGCATAGGCGGGATCGGTTTCAAATTCCAGGGAAAGCTCATAGAGGCTGCTCAGGTTCCGGACGGTTTCTTCGGGGTCCGAACCGCCCAGGAAAGGATTCAGAAGAATCTCATCCTGGTCCACCAGTTCGGCAAAGGGTATTCCTTTGTACCAGGTGCTCCAGGCGCCCACTTCTCCGTCTCCGATGTCCAGTCCGCGGATGTCCTCCTTCAGCCCCTGGTACACCGGAACGGTGACCACCACCGGCGCCGTATCCGTAATGTCCATCGCCCGGTCATGGCCGACGATATCCACCGGCCCCACTTCGGCCGATTCTCTCACGCGGAAAGTGGCCGTGCCGTAATAGGGATAGTCTGTCCGCCGGTCGGCTCCGGTCCGGCCGAAGGGGCGGCCGGCATTGCCTTCCTGCCAGAGGACGCTTTCCAGGATGACGTCGGCGGTTGCGGCGCCTTCCCTCTTGCAGGAGAAGTAAAGCTCGTTTTCGGCGGCGTTGGCGGAGTATCTGAGGGTGGTTTCGAAGGGGAGGGTGAAACAGCTGCCGGGAAGGAGAAGGGTCTGCTCTTCTTCCGTCCATTGGAACCCGTCCGTGGGTGCAGCCAGCTTGAGCGTCACCTTCCTGTGCCGGTTCCGGATCAGGTCGAAGTTCCCGCACATCAGCGGATCCTGTCCGGGATAGAGCCGATAGGTGAAAGTGCGGTCTTTGTAGCCGCCCTTGCTGGCTATGACGTGAATGCTCAGGTAGGAGCAGCGTGTCACCAGGCCGGCGAGTTCGGTACCCACTTTGTGCCAGCTGGAGGCGGGCCCGATGTCCCCCTGGCAGTTCTCCAGGAAATAGAAAGTGGAGAAAGCGGTGCTTTTGTTGTCGTCGCCTACGGTGTTGATGGTCTGGATGTCCCGCGGGGTGGCCCAGTCCAGCGTGGCCAGTTTGGTGGCATCCTCCTGCCGGAATCCCGCCCCGCTTCCCGTATAGAAATAGGGGACTTCCGTGTTGCTCTGTGCGCCCGTCACCCGGGCGGCCTGCACGCTCCATCCGCTTTCGACGAACTTGGAGGTGTTGATCCTCAGGTCTACCCGGGTGAACAGGCGTTTGAGCGTGAAGACCAGCGGATCGTCCTGGCTCTCCAGCCTCAGGCCGTTCATCATGCCGCTCATGGGCATGCCGTCGTTCTCCAGATTGGCAAAGGCTTCCGGGTCGGTGCAGAAGTATGTGAGGGAACCTAGCTGCGTGCGGGTGGTTCCCTGCTCCAGATAGCCGTCCAAGGTCTGCTTGAGTTCGGAAAACGGGTTTACAAGGGCCCAGACGTCGATTCTCCGGTCCCCGACGGGCAGCAGCCAGTCGAAGCTTTTCTCTTCGGTATAGATGGCGACAGGCCTGCCTTCAGCATCTGTGCAGGCTGCTCCGCTGTCGTTCCAGAAAGCGAAGAGGTAAGCACAGGTGAAATTCTCCACGGCCGACGACACCTGCGACTTGGTGTCCGGCATCTCTTCCTGCAGGAGCAGCGTGACGGGGGCCAGCCGCTGGGGATGTGTCTCCTGCAGCGGAACTTCCCGCTGGCAGCCGGAGAACACCGCCAGTGCGGCGAAAAACAGGGCGGTAATGCGCTTAGTCATGGCGGAACAGGTTTTAGAGTTCAATTTCGGGATCATCTTCCCAGTCGTCCGTCCAGGTGATGACGGAAATGGGCACAGAGGCTGTTGAGGCGGGTTTTCCGTCCGGTGCGGCGGTTACGGTCACGGTCGCGGCGCCGGCATGCAGGCCGGTTACCACGCCGTCGGAGGAAACGGACGCGTTCCCTTCCGGCGAACTCCAGGTCCCCATCGCCGTCACGTCCTCCGTCGCCGTCAGGATGCCGTTCGTAAAGGTGCGGTAGAGTGCCTTCAGGGCGTGAGTGCCTCCCACCGCAACCTTCAGTCCGCTGGCCGAGTTTCCGTCGGCCTTGACGATGGACAGCGTGTAGACGACGGTGTCCGGACCGGGGTCCATCGACTCGGGATCCAGGCTGCCGCGGGAACGGATGAGGACGTTGTCGGCCGAATAGATGACGTTGCGCCGCATGTCGGGCACCTGGATGGGGTAGTAGTAGAGCGTGCCGTCTATCTCGCCGGCGATGACCACCCTTGTGCAGCGGACGCTCCAGGCATCCGTCGTTCTCGTGTCCTGGGCCGACGGAACCGGATTCGGGAAACAGTAGTAAGTATGTACCTCGCTGTATGAACCTCCGTCGGGGATGCTCCGGTCGATGTCCCGGTCGGCGAGCAGGGCGTCCAGCGATGCGTCGGCCGTCTCGCCCCGGTGCCAGCCCATGGTGTTGTACCAGGCGCTGCGTGCGGCGGAGAGTTCAGAAGGGATGCAGTCAGACCCGAAGCGGGAGGTGCGATACACATTGGTAAGGAATATGTGCTTGAGTGTAAATGGTTTACCCGTCAGGTCGGAGGCTCCGGAAAAGTCTACGGACACCTTCCGGACATCCACCCTGGAGACCAGTCTTTGCACGGTGACGGGAAGTGACGCGGGCGTTTCTCCCGGTGCGGTTTCCTGAGGCGTAAAACCCTGGCTTCCGTACAGGAGAAAGCTGCCGGGGCTGTTGTCCTGGAGCAGGGCGGTTTTTCCGGAAAGGTCGGCCTCGGTGCGGATCAGGGAGGGGTTCAGGGCCCCCGGTCCCTGCAGAGGATAGTTGGCCGCTGCCGCAATCCGGTACGGCAGGCCGGCTTTCAGGTTCAGGCTGACCGCTCCGCCGGTCTCACTGGTGCGGTATTTCCACGACCCGTCACTTCCGAAGGCGAAGACCGTCCAGCGGTTCACCCGGCTTTCCAGGGCCGATGTCCCCTCCGTCCCTTTCGTGGCTCCTTCCGGTACGAAAAGGACGGGAACCAGCTGGCTGCCGGCCTCTTCCGGATCGGGTTCCGGAAGAGGTTTCGCACAGGATAAGGAAATGATGGCCAATGTAATGACACTGACGGCTTGAAGGAATGGTTTCATGTCTTTAAAATTCGAAATGGATGTCCTGGCTGCCCCAGGGCTGCACGTTTACTTTTACGTCGAAGTCCCGGTAGTCCAGGACAATCTCCACATCCGGCAGGTTCTTCTCCTGCCAGGTTACCCCGCCTTTTTCCAGAAGCAGCCGCCACAGGTCGAAGGTGTCTGTATGCCCTTCCTGTACCGCTACGCCGGGCCGTCCGTACAGTTCCAGGGACAGGTCATGGTCCAGGATGCGGGGGAGGATGAAATGGAAGCATCCCATTCCTTCCTCGCGGGGCCTGTATTCGAAGGGTCCCCGGACCGGAATCCCGGTGAGCGCGTCCATCCCGCAGGTATTCCCCCTTACCACTACGTCGAAGGGAAACTGTCCGCCCGCAGAAGAGGTGAAGGCGTCGGCCCCAATGAAGCGAAGCGTCACTTTGACATGCTCCTTGGTGAACTCCACGGGTACGGTAAACGATTCTCTTTCAACGGGTACGCGGTAGGAGAAACGGAACAGCGAGTCGTACTGCGCGCCGACGGGAACTCTCCAGAGCGTGCCGCTCTCATTCACGCAGTGACGGTAGCCCAGCAGTCCGTATCCTTCCACCGCCGGGGTGTTGCGGATGTCGAAGTAGAAGATTCGCCCGGCAATCTCGCTGACGGAGGTGGTGTCAGCCGCCATCAAGTTCTCTTCGGGATAACGGAACAGGCCCACGTGGATGCGCTCGTACAGCTGGAAAGCCGACTCGTTGTCAATCCGGAAGAACAGGAAGCTGGGACAGCCGTCCCGTTCCTCCAGAATGATGCTCCTGCAGGAAACGAGCCCCAGAAGGGCTGCTGCGAGTATGAGAAGACTCTTTTTCACGGAAGGGTTCCTACATTTCGTACTTGATGGGGACGGGTTCGAACCAGGGGTCGACGGTGATGGTGGGCGTAAGGACGCCGACCAGGGTCTTCTCGTCGGTGTCGTCGTTCTTCTTGCCCAGCATGGAGATGTTGATATTGGTCACCTTATACACATTGTTGGCCTGCAGTACGGGCATGTCGAAGGTGTAGTAAGACACCTCGTCGATGGCCGGGGAGGCAAAGGATCCGGAAGTGACGCGGGCCTTGATCACAAGGCGCGTCTTCCGCGGGCCGAAGGTCTCGTCCGTACTGTCGCCCGTGGTCTTGTTCGGGTACACCAGGAGAAAGTGGCCGACAGGGGTTTCTGTGTCCGCCGTGCAGGGGAGGGAGAAGGCGTCTGCGGTGATGTCAGGGCAGCCTGCGACTTTGGTCTTGGGATTGTACCAGTTGGCTGCGTTCTGGTGCTCCGTGTCGCTGACTGCCAGGGGCTTTCCCGTGCCGTCAACGCCCATCGGCGCTTTCCCCATCACGTTTTTCGCGTAGATTTCCTGGATTGTGAAGGAGCCTCCCTCCAGCATGGTGCCCTTGAAATTGACCGTCACTTTGTCCAGCACGATCATGGCGGCAAGGCGTTTCACATTCACGGAGAACGCCTGTGCCGTTGCGCCGGGGTTTTTATTGGTGTCGTATTCCTGGACGGTGACGGTCGTCTTGCCGGACATGACCAGGTTGGTGGCGCTGTTCTCCTTGAGGTCCGACAGATGGGCTTCCAGGGCGGAAAGCGTGTTCACGGTCACGCGCGGGGCGTTCACGAGGGCATAGACCACCTTGGGGCCGGTGAGCGTGTTCAGGGTAATGGCCGTGGAGCCGGACGCGGCCGGGGACAGCGTTTCAAAACGGTCGGTTTCCTTTGTCCCGGTGCCGGAATTGAATACCAGCACTTGGACGGTGTTGATCTGGAAGTCTTTCTTTTCGGCATCGGACGCCTTGCTCTCGGGCGAACTGTCAATCTCTACGCGGATGCGGCCGGACGGCCCGTCATGGACAGGCGTTCCGCTGGAAGGGCCGATGTTCTTGTTGCACGCGGCAGCGCCCACGAGAAGGCTTGCCATAAAGAAGGGAATTAGCTTTTTCATAATACTGAATGTTAGATGGTTATGGATGTTTAATTAATCTTGTTCTTTGTGTAGTCCATAGCGCTCGATGAGCACGTGGATTTCGGGATCCAGGTTGCCCCTGAAGACAAAGGAAGGCTCTTCACGGCAAGCTGTGAGGTACTGCTCCACGGCGGCCTTTTCGTCTCCGCCGCGGGCATACAGGAGCGCCAGCATGTAGCGCACCTGCGGTGTGGCAGGCAATTCCTTCAGGATTCCCAGCGCCGACGCATTGTAGTCCAGCGACACATAGGCGATGGCCGTATTGAAGTCCCGGTATTCCCGGAGGATGTCCAGGGCTTTCTTGTACTCGCGGTCCCTGAGATACTGCACGCCGCGCCGGTACAGGGTGTCCGGTTCCGTAGTCAGAAGGGTATCTTTGATCATCCCGCGCCGATGCAGGTAGAAGTCGAACTTTACCGTCCTGAGCCGGGGGTAGAGCGATTCCCTGAGGTACCGATAGAAGGGCTCTTTCTGCAGCGCCTTTTCCCGCTGGTCGGGATCGGCCGTTTCCAGGTGGTGCATGTAGGCTTTCTTGTCGGCCGGGGTCAGGAGGGAGTCTTCGTCTACGAGGACAGACAGGAGGGGCCAGTTTTCGCCGTTGGAGCGCGACAGGAAGCGGATGGAACCGCTGCTGCCGGGGGCCTGCGCCGGTTCATCGCCGAGGGAGAAGCTGTGCCGGCGGACGGAGTCGCGGTAGGCCTTCACGAACGCGTCGAAGTACGAGGCCACAGACCCCGCCCGCTTCTGCGCCAGGGCGCCGTTGGCGGCAATGGTCCCTTCCGGCGAGGCCGACGCTGCGATGACGATGGAGTCGATCTCGAAACGGTCGTTTTCCAGCAGCTCCACCATGTTTTTCCGGATGCGTCCCATTTCCTCCCGGTTGTGGCCGAGTCCTTCGTCAATGTCCCATTTCCCGGTGCGGAAGTCCACGTAGCAGGCGGTATTGGCCGCCGCCCGGCGTTCCGTTACGCGGGAGACATAGCGCTCCGTCCCGTCCACAAAAGCCGAAAGGGAACTGATGTAGAAGGTAAGCGGAGCCGTCCGGGGCATCGAATAGAGTTTCTGGTCTTCCTGGAAGATTTCGCCGGAGAGCACGACGTCCACTTTCCGGAGGCGCGGCCGTGTCCGGAGGGTCTGGACATACTGGTAGACAAAATCGCCGTCGGCATTCCTCAGGACGGTGTCCAGGCGGATGCCTTCCTTAACGATCGGGGCCTTGACGTACTTTCCGAAGACGGCCCCGCGCTCCCGCCACCGGCGTTCGTGCCGGCGTTTGAGCGTAAGGAGGGTATAGTGCTTCAGCGCATCCCGCTCCGTCGGGCCGAAGAGGGAGTGGAAGCTGTCCTCCGCCACGAAGGTGGTGTCGTCCCGGAAGCGGGCCAGTTCAGGCAGGTTCCGTTCGATCCAGATGTTCAGGTTCCGCCAGTCCACGAATTGGGTGGAGTCCGTAATGATTGAGCGTAAATACTTGTCGTACAGCTCGTAACCGCGGAGCTGGCGCTTCCTGTAGTCGGCCCCGGTTACGACGATGCTTTCCAGGCGCAGGGAGTCTTCCAGTACGAACATGTCGGGATACAGGCGCAACTGCCAGCGCGTGTCCTGCATGGAAGCGGGGACGACCACTTCGAAGCGGATGTCCACTTTTCCATGGCGCTCGGCCACGTTGCGGAAGCGGGCGGTGATGACGGCGGCGTCAATCACGTCGGTGGCTACCATCTCGCCGGAGGCTTCGTCCCGGACAGCCTTCATCAGGAGGATCCTCCGTCCGTCTTCATCTTGGACGGTGAGCGTGTCACGCCGGCCCATGCGGATCACTTTCCGCTCTTCCTGCAGTTCCGTGCGGGACAGGGAAAGCGATGCACTCATCTGCTGCCGGCGGACGCCTTCCAGTTTGCGGATGTTTCCGCAGGAGAGTGCGACCGCGGCCAGGGCCGGCAAGGCCAGGACAACGATGCTTCTTTTCATGGTTCAGAAGATAAATTGGAGGGCAATCCGGGCGTCGGGAACCCAGAACGGTTTCCCGCCCTGGTCCAGGATGACCCCGCAGAGGGGACAGGCATAGCGGGTGTACTGTTTCCATCCGCCCCAGAGGCCCAGTCCCAGGTCCAGGTTCCACAGATCTGTGATCATGATGGAGTAGCCTCCATAGAGGCCGGCGCCATAGGCGTCTCCTTCCTCCGTCTCCCGTTTGATGACACCGCCGCCGTTGTAGACGGTGTAGCGGACATCGGCACCGGCCCACCAGCCGGAATACACGTGCCAGGGCCACCAGCGCACTCCGCCCCAGTAAGAGTTCTGGCGCAGTTGGAGCTGTTTCTCAGGGTTGCCTGCCCGCCAGGTCCAGGGATTCAGTTCGGTGCCGGCGTGGAAGGAGAAGTGCTGGGAAACGGCTATGGAAGCCTCTGCATTGAGGGTGGCGAAGGTGAGCCAGTCTACGGCGTTGGTGCCCACGGAGAAGCGCTGTGCGTGCCCGGACAGCAGTGTCCCGGCCAGAAGGGCGGCGGAGAGAAGGAGGCGTTTCATAGGGCTTAGTAATCACGTTGGGGAGCCATGGGGTCGTCTTCACGGGGGAGGATTTCCACTTTGCGGGCCAGGATATCCATGCTTACGCGCTCTTCATTCTCCTGGTTGGTGTAGCGGCGGATGCGCACCCTGCCGATCACCCTGACCCAACCGCCGCGCTGGATGGAGTAAAGGTCCGGGATTCCGGGCCGTCCGCCCCAGGCCGTGACATTGAACCAGGTGCTTTCCAGGACGGAATTGCCTTCCTTGTCTACGGCAGTGTTTTCGGTAACTACCGAGAAGTTGCATACTTGGCTGGCGTTGTACAGGTTCACGTCGGCCCTGCCTACGACGCCGCGGAGTTCGATTCGGTTTAAAAATTCCATTGCATTTTCAGTTTTACGGTTGCACTTGGGCCCTCGGGGACGGTGCGCGCTGCCGCTGGGGCCGGATGCAAAGTAAAGCTGCCGCTGCGGGTTTTCCTCACCGAGAACGGCCGTGGAGGTGCATATTTTTATGTTTTGTATGCATTTTGTGGGTTTTGCAGGAGGAATCGGGCAAAAAAAAGCGCACCCGCCAAATGATTTGACGGATGCGTTTTTTATGCGGACCGGGCACAACGGAAAAACTTTCCCGAATGTTTTGCAGCTTGCTTGGAAATGCCGTTTCCGTTTTCCATTTTTGCGGCAAAAGATACTTAGTCCCATGCCTTATTCCCTGAAAGACATTCCTGAACCGGGCCACTGCCTGCAATGCGGAGAACTGATTGTCTACGGCCGGCAGGACCGCAAGTTCTGCTGCACCGCCTGCAAGAACAAGTACCACAACCAGCGGATCTATCCGGTACGCGGCCGGACGGCCCGGCATGTGCTGCGGGTACTGGACAACAACCGCGGAATCCTTGTAAAACTGATGCGGATGGGAATCCGGAGCATGGACCGCATGACGCTCTCCCATCTGGGCTTTGACGACCATTTCATGACTTCCTGCCAGAAGCGGAAGGGGCATCTGGTCTATACCTGCCTGGACGTCGTCTACGAAATGACCCCCTCCCGCATCAAGAAACTGGCTTTTCTGGGGGAGGGGGCCGATACGTCGGAGAGCGGAGCGTCTACGCTTTCGCTTTTTTCTGAGGATCCTTGAACAGAATCCAGAACAGGATGGCCACCACGAGGGCATAGCCGGCGAAGATGTACCAGGCCTGGGGCCAGTTGGCGGGCGTGTTGAAGACGTCACAGGCGTCTACCACGGCTCCTGCGGCCAGGGTGCCGATGGTGGCGCCGAAGCCGTTGGTCATCATCATGAACAGGCCCTGGGCGCTGGAGCGGATATCCACCGCGGCGTTCTGCTCGACGTACAGGGAACCGGAGATGTTGAAGAAGTCGAAGGCCATACCGTAAACGATGCAGCTCAGGACAAACAGCAGCACGCCGGGCATGGCGGGATTGCCCAGTCCGAACAGGCCGAAGCGGAGCACCCAGGCGAACATGGAGATGAGCATCACCTTCTTGATGCCGAAACGCTTCATGAAGAAGGGGATCAGGAGGATGCAAAGGGTCTCAGATGCCTGTGAGATGGAAATCAGCGCATTGGAGTTCTTGACGGCGAAGGCGTCGGCGAGGGCGGGGTCGGCCGCGAAGGAGCCCAGGAAGGTGTTCGCATAGCCGTTCGTGATCTGGAGCGAAGCGCCGAGGAGCATCGAGAAGATGAAGAAGATGGCGAACTGCGGGTCCTTGAACAGGGTGAAGGCCTTGAGGCCGAAGGCGTCGGCCAGGGATTCGTTCTTCTTGGTCTTGTCCACGGGGCAGGCCGGCATGGTGAGAGCATAGCCGCACAGAATCAGGGACAGGATGCCGGAGGAGATGAGCTGGGTGTAGCTGTCCTGCAGGGCGACGCCGCCGATGTGCAGGAAGTTCGTCACGAGCATGCTGCAGATGAAGCCCACGGTGCCGAATACGCGGATGGGCGGGAAGTCTTTCACCGGATCCATCCCTTCTTTGGCGAGGGCGTTGTAAGCCACGGAGTTCACCAGGGCGATGGTGGGCATGAAGAAGGCGACGGAAAGGCTGTAGAGGATGAATAGCGGAGCGAACTGGACGGCGCTGCCGGCACTCATGCAATACATTCCGGCACCGGCCATGAACACGCCGGCAAGGCCGTGGCACATGGAAAGCACTTTCTGGGCTTCCATTTTCTTGTCGGCCAGGATGCCCATCAGGGTGGGCATGAAGATGGATACGATGCCCTGCATGGCAAAGAACCACTTGATCTGAGCTCCCAGGCCGATGTTTCCGAGATAGCGGCCCAGAGAGGTGAGGTACGCCCCCCAAACGGCGAACTCCAGGAAGTTCATCACGACGAGTTTGAGGGTTACGGGTTTGATTTTGATTTGCATGGTATATTTTGTGTTATTGCTTTGGCTTAGTCTTACAAATGTACAAAAAAATCCGTATTTTTGCAGAATAAAGACAAAATCGATGTCCAAATTCGTCCGCATATCCGAAGACCCCGCTTCCGCTGCCCGGGCCGGCGTTCTCAGCACCGCCCACGGCGACATCCTCACCCCCATCTTCATGCCGGTGGGAACGGTAGGCTCCGTCAAAGGCGTCTACCACCGGGATCTGAAGGAGGACATCGGCGCACAGATTATCCTCGGAAACACCTATCACCTGTATCTGCGCCCCGGCCTGGATACTTTGTACAAGGCCGGCGGCCTGCATCAGTTCGAGCACTGGGACCGCCCCATCCTCACGGACAGCGGCGGCTTCCAGGTGTTTTCCCTGGCTCCTATCCGCAAGCTTACCGAGGAAGGGTGCAAGTTCTCCTCCCATATCGACGGCAGCAAGCACATCTTTACTCCGGAAAACAATGTGGAGACCCAGCGCATCATCGGCGCCGACATCATCATGGCCCTGGACGAATGCTGCCCCGGAGACGCCGACAAGCGCTACGCCGCCAAGTCCCTCAAGCTCACGCAGGGCTGGCTGGAGCGCTTCGCCCGCCATTTCGATGAGACGGAGCCCCTGTACGGCTATTCCCAGACCATGTTCCCCATCATCCAGGGCTGTGTGTATCCAGACCTGCGCCGACAGGCCGTGGAACACGCCCTCACCCTGGACAACGACAACCGCGGCGGCTATGCCGTCGGCGGTCTGGCAGTAGGGGAGCCTACGGAAAAGATGTATGAGATGCTGGAGGTCACCTGTCCGCTCCTTCCCGCCGACAAGCCCCGCTACCTGATGGGTGTCGGCACGCCGGCCAATATCCTCGAGGGCATCGCCCGCGGCATCGACATGTTCGACTGCGTCATGCCCACCCGCAACGGCCGCAACGGCATGCTCTTCACCTGGGACGGCATCATGAACATGCGAAACGCCAAATGGACCGACGATTTCACCCCCCTGGATCCCCTCGGCACCTCTTTCGTGGACAGTTATTACACAAGGGCCTATATCCATCATCTGTTCATCGCCAAGGAGATGTTCGCGGCCATGGTGGCCACCGAGCATAACCTGGCTTTCTACCTGGACCTTGTCCGCGTCGCCCGCGAGCACATCCTTGCCGGGGATTTCCTTGCCTGGAAAAACGCCACGGTTCCTAAACTGATGCAGCGCCTATGAAAATCCAAGGGCTACAGAAGCTGGACTGGTACATTATCCGAAAGTTCCTGGTGACGTTCTTTTCCGCCATCCTGCTGCTTTCGGTCATCATCGTCATCTTCGACGTCAGCGAGAAAATTGAGGATTTCGTACGTAAGGAGGCTCCGCTTCGCGAGATTGTCTTCAGCTACTACCTCAATTTCATTCCCTTCTTCATCAACATGTACTCTCCCATGTTCGTGTTCCTGACGGTGATTTTCTTCACCTCCAAGATGACACAGGACTCGGAGGTCATCGCCATCCTTTCCAGCGGTATCAGCTACCATCGGCTCATGGTTCCGTATCTTGTGTCGGCCGTTTTCATCGCGCTGCTGTCCCTGGGGCTCAGCCAGTGGATCCTGCCGCATGCCAATGCCCGGCGGGTGGAGTTCGAGCAGAAGTATGTGTCCATCCGGAAGGTGAAGATGGGGCATGACATGCATTACAAGCTGGAAGACGACCATTTTGTCTATCTGGAAAGCTTCAGCGCTTACAACAATACCGCCTACAACTTCACCCTCGAAGACCTTTCCGGCGGCAGGCTGCGCTCCAAGATTACGGCGGAGTCGGCCCAGTACGACACGGTGACCGGCGTATGGAAACTCCGCAACTGGTTCATCCGCGACTACGACGAAGGCATGCAGGACCACATCCGCAGCGGCCGTCAGATGGATACGACGCTCAGCCTCACGCGTGAGGACTTTTTCCGCAACCGCTACACCATCCAGGAACTGAACAAGACCGAACTGAACGAGCTCATCGCCACCCAGAAAATGCGCGGTGATGCTTCCGTGAACATGTCCCTTATCGAAAAGAACAACCGCTATTCACTGCCGTTCAGCGCCCTTATCCTGACCATTATCGGCGTCGCGCTCTGTACCAAGAAAAAACGCGGCGGCATGGGATGGAACCTGGCCGCAGGTACGGCCCTGGGCTTCTCCTACATCCTGTTCATGCAGTTCAGTGAAATGTTCGTGATTACGGATACGCTGCCGGCCAGCATTGCCATCTGGCTGCCCAACTACCTGTATGCCATCATTGCGGCCGTCCTCTATATCATAGCGCCCAAATAAGTATGAAAGTCAAGATTCTCAACCAATCTCCCTATCCCTGTCCTTCGTATGCCACGCCGCAGTCCGCAGGAGTGGATCTGAGGGCTCATCTTTCGGAGCCTGTGGTCCTGCAGCCTTTGCAGCGCACCCTCGTGCCCACTGGGCTGTACATTGCCCTGCCCAAGGGTTTCGAAGCACAGGTGCGGCCCCGCAGCGGCCTTGCCCTCAAGCATGGCATCACGGTCCTGAACACGCCCGGCACCATCGATGCCGATTACCGCGGTGAAATCCGTGTCATCCTCGTGAACCTGTCGGACGCGCCCTTCGAGATTGTTCCCGGAGAACGGATTGCCCAGATGGTCATCGCCCGCCACGAGCAGGTGACCTGGGAACAGGTGGACGTTTTAGACGAAACCCAGCGCGGCGCCGGCGGTTTCGGCAGTACCGGAAAGTAGCCCTTGTCATGTCCCTCTTGTCATTCTGAACGAAGTGAAGAATCTATGAATATCAACGAATTATACAATATCTTCCTGCACAGTGCCGGCGTAAACACCGACACCCGCACCCTGGCGGAGAACCAGGTTTTCGTAGCCCTGAAAGGAGAGAATTTCGACGGCAATGCCTTTGCCCTGCAGGCTCTGGAGGCCGGTGCGGTGTGCGCTGTCGTGGACAAGTCCGTCCAGGAAACGGATCCCCGCCTGGTGAAGGTGGACGACACCCTCGAAACGCTGCAGGCCCTGGCGGCTTTTCACAGAACCAAGCTGGCCATCCCTGTCATCGGCCTGACCGGGACCAACGGGAAGACCACGACCAAGGAGCTGATCCGTACGGTTCTTTCTGCGAAATATACGGTAGCCGCCACAGAGGGCAACCTCAATAATGACATCGGCGTTCCGCTGACGGTGCTCCGGATAGGCGGGGATGCGCAGATTGCCATCGTGGAGATGGGGGCCAGCCATCCGGAAGACCTGAAGCCGCTTCTGGCCGTAGCCCAGCCGACGCACGGGCTCATTACCAATGTGGGGAAGGCCCATCTGCTGGGGTTCGGCAGTTTCGAAGGCGTCAAGCATGCCAAAGGCCTCCTGTACGACTACCTGAAGGAAACCGGCGGGTTTGCCTTTGCCAATGCCGACGATCCCACCCTTCAGGAAATGCTCTGGGACAGGAATCTCCCCATGGTGCCCTATGGCATGGACGGCGTCGAGGTACTTCCTTCTTCACCAGAGCAGCCCTTCCTCCGCCTCCGTTGGGCCGACGGCCGCACGCTGGAAACCCATCTTGTGGGTGCCTACAATGCGGCCAACGTGCTGGCTGCACTCCGGATCGGCTGGTTCTTCGGTGTGCCGGAGGACCAGGCTATGGCCGCCGTCAGCTCTTATGTTCCTTCCAATAACCGCTCGCAACTCGTTAAGACCGAGAAGAATACCGTCATTGTAGATGCTTACAATGCCAACCCTTCTTCCATGGCTGTCGCCCTGGAGAACCTTCGTCATGCGGAAGGCCGGCGGGTAGCCCTTCTTGGCGAAATGCGCGAGTTGGGTGCCGACTCGGCCGCCGAGCACCGGAAAGTGGTGGAATCGCTCGCGGACATGGAGGCGTATCTGGTCGGGGATGAGTTTGTCCGGGCAGCGGCGGGAACAGGTCTGAAGACCTTCGCCACTTCGGACCAGCTGGCTGCCTATCTTGTCGAGCATCCGCTCCAGGATGCCACCGTCCTGGTAAAAGGCTCCCGCGGGACGCGGATGGAGAAGGTCATCCCTTCGCTCTGACAATTACCCGGCGGGTTGTCCAGGCAACGGCTGTGCCGACGGCCAGCCCGAACAGGCTTCCCACCAGGATATCTCCCAGGAAATGGGCGCCGATCATGATCCGGCTCAAGGCCACGAGGGCGGCCCAGATACCGACGCCCCAGCCATAGGCCTTGTAGGAATGCCGGGTGTCATTGTACTTGAAACCCAGAAAGGAGGCCGCTGCAAAGCCGAAGGTATTGCTGGCATGCCCGGAGAAAAATCCGAAAAGATGGCCTGTAATGCCGTAGGGGAGACGGAGGCCGTTGTCTATCATCCAGGAGTTGTAGCAGGGTCTCAGGCGCTCCAGTCCGTCTTTGATGGCGCTGGAAAGCTGGTCCGTGAGGACGACACACACAATCAGGGACAGCACGACGGCGAGTCCCTTTTTCCAACCCATTCTCCAAATCATCACGCCCATCACAATCCCGTAAGCGGGAAACCAGATGCGGCTGTCGGAGAACAACATCCACACCGGGTCGATTACCGGAGTGCTCAAGTTGTTCAGCCAAAGGGTGATGTGCTGATCCAGTTGAATGAGTTGTTCAAGCAGGTTCATCTTACTTCGTGAGGGCTGTCCAAAGTTCTTCTTTCAGTTCATTCAGGCCGGTCTGCGCCACAGACGAAATGAACACATGCGGAATGTCCGCGGGCAGTTTCTTCTCGATCTTGATGCGCTGTTTCTCGTCTATGAGGTCGGTCTTGGTGACGGCCAGGACACGGTCTTTGACAAGGAGTTCCGGATTGTATTCCTCCAGTTCCTTCAGGAGCACTTTGTAGCCTTTGGTGACGTCGGGCTCATCGGCCGCGACCATGAACAGGAGGACGGAATTGCGCTCGATATGCCGCAGGAACCGCATGCCGATGCCTTTCCCCTCATGGGCGCCCTCGATGATGCCGGGGATGTCGGCCATGACGAAGGAGCGGTCGTCGTAGTAGCGGACAATGCCCAGGTTGGGTTCCAGCGTAGTGAAGGCGTAATTCGCAATCTTGGGTTTGGCCGACGTGATGGCGGCGAGGAGGGTGCTCTTGCCGGCGTTGGGAAAGCCCACGAGGCCTACGTCGGCCAGCACTTTCAGTTCCAGGATGAACCAGCCTTCCCGGCCTTCCTCGCCGGGCTGGGCATAGCGGGGAGTCTGGTTGGTGGCGCTTTTGAAGTGATCGTTGCCCCAGCCGCCTTTTCCGCCCTGGCACAGGATGTATTCCTGGCCGGGTTCCACGAGCTCGGTGATAACCTCTTCGGTCTCAGCATCTTTTACGACTACGCCCTGCGGAACTTCCAGGACGATGTCGGCCCCGTTCTTGCCCCGTTTCAGGGCTTCTGCGCCGTTGCCGCCGTTTTCAGCCCGGACGACTTTGCGGTAGCGCAGGTGGATGAGGGTCCACAGCTGGGGATTGACGCGGAGGATGATGTGTCCGCCCCGGCCGCCGTCACCGCCGTCCGGTCCGCCTTTGGGCACGTATTTGGCTCGGTGCAGATGGGCACTCCCGGCGCCGCCATGTCCGCTTGCGCAAAAGATGCGGACGTAGTCTATGAAGTTACTTTCAGCCATTTTCTTGCTCGTTTTTAAGCTTTTGTACTGCCATGAGGAGGGACGTCTTCACGCTGAGCCAGGCCAGGTGACGGGCCGATTCCTCTTGGATATCCTCGTAGGGGACGAGGTTCAGGATGCGTTTGTTCAGTTCGTCCTGCTCTCCGTTGCCGTCGATGTAGCCGGCGGCCTGCAGGGCGGTCATCCAGTGCAGATGCTCGCCGACGGCAAGGTACTCCAGGATCTTTCCGTCGGCTTTTTTCCCGTTGTAATGGACGGGATGCTCCGGGTCCCACTGGTCGGGAATTCCGTCTGCGAGCGGGTACAGCGAGGGCGGGCAGAGCGTCTGCAGCGTATGTGCGAAGAGGCTCCGGCCGATGTCGCCGGCCTGCTTGCGGTGCAGTTCCTGCCGATTCAGCAGCGGATTGCCGCCGCGGGAGCGGATACGCTCGCTGCGCGCTTCCCAGGATTCCCGGTTCATGAGGGCGGCGTATTGGACAGACTGGTGTTTGAGGCTCTTTCCGGTGATGACGTCGAGGTTCCAGATGGATTCCGGAACGCCGTACGGATGGATGACGGAAACGCCTTCCGGGCAGTAGCAGCGGTTGTAGAACTGGATGAGGTCCAGCATCTGTTGGTCGGCCCCCCAGGCGCGGACCAGGATGCACATGCGGGACAGGTCTTTCCCATAGCGGGCGGCCTCCTGCAGCAGCCGGACGGCGATTTCCATGTTCCGGTGTCCGCGGTCCACAGAAATGACAACGTAGCTGAGGGAGGGAAGGGTCATGGCATATTCCAGCCAGAACTGGGACGAGCCGATGGTGACAGGCGACCAGTTGATGTCGGCCCCGTAGCGCAGGGCAGGGGTGCGGTTCAGGAAGTCGCCTTTGATCTGGTCAATGTCTGGGTCGTAGACGTAGTAGGTGTTCTGGAGCGGTTTTTTGTCCTCGCCCACGAACGATCCGAATTCCCACAGATAGCGGAGGGCCTCCTGTCCGGCTTCCCCAAAGCCGATGACCATGGCCGAATAGGCCTTCCGGACATAGCCCAGGGGCTCGCCGACGGCATTCCTGGCAATATCGGCATAGTGGATGGGATGAAGCTCCGGCTGATGCTGCCGAACGGCCATGAAGGACATTTCCGGGGGATTCAGGAGACGGATCCGGTCGCCCATGGAGGCAATCAGGGAAGTGTAGCTGTTCACCCTCTTGGTATAGCAGAACACTTTGGCTTTGATCTCCGGCTGGGCGGCAATCCGTTTGAGCAGTTCAAAGTTTTCCTCCTCATTCTGGGAAAGGATGTAAATGGTGGACGAAGGGCTTTCCAGCCAGGCCTCCAGCTTTTTCAGGCCGATGGATTCGGCCACCGTGTCGCCGCCTTCGGGGGCATGGGCGCGGAGCAGGACGAAGCCCGGGCTGCCCAGTTCGTCCTCCAGGGACAGTTCCTGGCGGTGGGAGAAAATATTGGTGAACAGGTCTCCGATGGAGATTTCCTTGAGGTGGCTGTCGGCGTCCGGAAAATCGACCAGGATCACTTCTCCGCGGGTTTTTTCTGAGTCCAGGTTCTTCAGGATGGTCTTGGCGAGGGTCTTTGCGCGTTTGTCCACACCCAGGAAAATATGGTTTTTCTCCGACTTCCGGACCTTGTGGGCATTCATCATGAGCCAGGTGCGGTCCCTCAGGCGGCGCGGCATGATCAGGAGCAGGACGGTGAGGGTATAGCTGATGATGAAGAAAAACAGGGTCACATAGATAAGCAGCAGCAAAGGCTCCCGGAAGATGACTGCCGCGATGATATCGTCGAACACGACCGTCTGTCCCAGGAACATTTCCAGGCTGGCGGCGCTTGATATCAGGGCCAGCTGAACCCAGTTGCCGTCCGTCACCGTATGGGAAGACCTTGACAGCAGCACGACATGGAAGGCGGTGGCCAGCACGAACAGGACGGCAAATACGAGGCCGATAATTTTTCGGTGCCCGTTCCTGTTCAGCGCGATGAGCATCTGGACAAAGCCAGCGAGGGCAATCACGAGAACAATGATCCAGGCGGTCATCCATGGAATGGAAACGGGGAAGTCGGGTAGGCTGTGCATAGCTGTTTTTATTTGACATACAAAGATACATACTTTATTTTAAATGGCATAATTTATCGTTTTTCGATATTAACATAAATGTTACACTAATTAACAATATTGTTTTGTGGTTTATTTATCAATGGTTTACGCAATTCTTTCTTTTTTCCTGCGCATCGGCCGCTTTTCCAGCGTCAACCTTGGTAATATGGGTAAAAAACACTATCTTTGAAAGATGAAAATGGTCATGTTCAACTTCTCGGATGCGTATCGTTCACAGGGCTTCCTGCCCTGGTTGGAGTCCCGTTTGGGGGATGCGCTCCTGGTGTGCGATTTCCGGGAGGTGAGCGGAACGTCCTGCTACCTGGATCCGTCGGCCCGTGAAATGCTGTCGGCTGCATTGCCCCGGCCGCTGCCCCGGGTCCGCTGGATCGATTCCGGAGACTACCACTACATGAGCCATCTTCTGGCCCTGGAGGAAACGGAGCCCTTCCACCTGGTCCTGCTGGACAACCACGCGGACAATCAGGAACCGGCTTTCCCCGGGGTCCTCAGCTGCGGAAGCTGGGTGCGGGACATGTCCCGGGAGAATCCGCTCCTTCGCAGTGTCCTTACCATCGGTCCCGAAGGCTGCGCACAGCATATTCCGGACGGCTGGATCAGGGAAAGGCAGGGAGAGCGGGTATACGTGTCGCTGGACAAGGATATCCTGGACAGGGACTTCGCCCGTACCGACTGGTCCCAGGGCTGTTTTACCCTGACCCGGGTCAAGGACATGCTACGGGAACTGGTCCAGGGCATGGATGTGGCGGCCGTCGATATCTGCGGAGAGTTGCAGGAATCCAAGGGCGCCACGCCTGAGGATCAAAGGATTAATTTTGAAACAAATATTGATTTATATACGTTTATAACTAACCAATTAAAGTAATACTTAACACTATGACAGAATTGCTGAATCCTGCCGACCTGAAACGGACCTGCCTGTATGAGGCGCACGTGGCCCTCGGTGCCAAGATGAGTCCCTTCGCCGGTTTCATGATGCCCATCCAGTATGACACCATCACGGTGGAGCATCTCGCCGTCCGTGAAAAGGTGGGCATGTTCGACGTCTCCCACATGGGCGAGATCTTTGTGGAAGGTCCTGATGCCGAATCCTTCGTCAACCACATTTTTACCAACGAAATCCGCGGTTTCGAACCCGGAAAGGTCCTTTACGGCATGATGTGCTACCCGGACGGCGGCACCGTGGACGACCTTCTGGTCTACCGCGAATTCACGCCGGAGCACTTCCTGCTGGTGGTCAATGCCGCCAACATTGACAAGGACTTCGCGTGGATCCAGGAGCAGGTGAAAGGGTTCGACTGCAAGGTGACCAATGCCTCCGACGCATGGGGACAGATCGCCGTCCAGGGCCCCGAGGCCGAAAAGACCGTCATCGAAGTCCTGGGGTACAAGGAAGCCGCTCAGCTGGGTTTCTACACCTTCTCGGACGTCCTTTACAACGGAAAACGCCTCATCCTGAGCCGTACCGGCTATACCGGGGAAGACGGCTTTGAACTGTACACCACGCCGGAAAATACCGTCGAAATCTGGGACCGTCTCCTCAAAGCCGGCGTCCAGCCCTGCGGCCTGGGTTGCCGCGACACCCTGCGCTTCGAAGCCGGTCTTCCGTTGTACGGCGACGAACTGAGCCCTGAGATCACCCCCGTCATGGCCGGTCTCGGCATGTTCTGCAAGTACGAGAAGGATTTCATCGGCAAGCAGGCTCTGCTGGACCAGAAGGCCGGCAGCCTGGTGCGTAAGCTGGTGGGCATCGAGATCGAAGACAAGGCCATCCCGCGCGCCGGTTATCCGGTCGAACTGGAAGACGGAACCGAGGTGGGCGTCGTCACGACCGGATACCATTCCATCTCGCTGGACAAGAGCATCTGCTTTGCCCTGGTGGACAAGGCCTATTCCGCACTGGATACGCCCCTGAGTATCCGCATCCGCAAGAAGACCTTCCCGGGGAAGGTGGTCAAGAAGAGATTTTATCAAACCAATTACAAAAAATAACACTGCATTATGTCTAAGATTATTGAAGGACTCAAGTACTCCGAGTCGCACGAATGGGTCAAAGTGGAAGGAAATGTCGCCGTCATCGGCGTGTCCGATTTCGCTCAGAAAGAAATGGGTGACATCACCTATGTGGACATGCCCGAAGAAGGGGACGATGTCCTTGCCGGTGAAGAGTTCGGTGCCCTGGAAAGCGTCAAGGCTTCCTCTGAACTCATCAGCCCCGTTTCCGGTACCGTCGTGGCCGTGAACGCTGAACTGGAAGATGCCCCCGAAAAAGTGAACGAGGATGCCTACGGCTCCTGGATCATCAAAGTGGAGATGTCAAACGCCGCGGAACTGGACAGCCTTCTGGACGCCGCTGCCTACAAAGCCCAGATCGGAGAGTAAACAATGGTCCCTTATCTTCCTCATACAGAGGCCGATATTCAGGAAATGCTGAAAAAGGTCGGGCTTGAAAGCCTGGAAGACCTTTACAGCGACGTTCCTTCCGAGTACCTGCACCGGAAAGCCTACGCCCTCCCGGACGCCCTTTCCGAGCAGGAACTTCGCGACTGGCTGCACCAGCTGGACAGCCAGAACGCTTCGCTGAAGGTGTTTGTCGGCCAGGGCGCCTACGACCACTACACCCCTTCGGTGATCCCGTACCTGACGCAGCGCTCGGAATTCCTGACGGCCTACACCCCGTACCAGTGCGAGATTTCGCAGGGTACGCTCCGTTATATCTTTGAGTACCAGAGCCTCATCTGCTCCCTTACCGGCCTGGATATCTCCAACGCTTCCCTTTACGACGGCCCCACCGCCGCCGCGGAAGCCATGAAGATGGCCATCTCCTGCACCCGGAAAAAACCCCGCGTCCTGCTGTCCCGCACCCTGCTCCCGCATGTGGTGAAGGTGGTGGAGACCTACGCCAAATTCCACGGCGTCACCTTGGGTTATCTCCCTGCCGAGGACGGCCAGACCAGCTTCAGCGCCCTTCAGGAGGAACTTGCCGCCGACGATGTCGCCGGTGTCATCGTTCCGTCCGTGAACCGCTTCGGTATCGTGGAGGACCACACCGGCTTTGCCGATGCCGTCCATCAGGAGAAGGGCATCCTCATCGAGTACTGCGATCCGTCGGCCCTCGCCGTCGTGAAGACCCCTGCCGAATGGGGGGCCGACATTGCGGTCGGCGACGGCCAGCCTTTGGGCCTGCCGCTCTGCTACGGCGGTCCTTACGTCGGCTTCATGGCCGTGAAGAAGGACCACATGCGCAAGATGCCCGGCCGTATTGTCGGCCAGACTACGGATAAGGAAGGCCGCCGTGTCTTCGTCCTCACCCTGCAGGCCCGCGAGCAGCATATCAAGCGGGAAAAAGCCACGTCCAACATCTGCTCCAACGAGTCCCTGATGGCCCTTTGGGTCACCATCTACCTGTCCCTGATGGGTCCGGAAGGCCTCCGCGAAGTGAACCGCCTCAGCTGTGACGGCGCTCATTACCTGCAGAGCGAACTGCTGAAGACCGGCCTGTTCCAGGAAGTTTTTCCCGGCAAGCCGTTCCTGAAGGAGTTCGTCCTCAAGTCCAAGATCAACCCCGGCCTCCTGCAGAACAAGCTGGAGAAGAAGGGTTTCTTCGCCGCCCTGGAGACGGAAGATGGCTATGTGAGCTTCTGTGTAACCGAAAAACGCACCAAGGCCGACATCGATGCCCTGGTCAATGCAGTCAAGGAGGGCTAGGCTATGAAATACTACGACAAACTCATTTTCGAACTCTCCAAGCCCGGCCGCAAGGGCTATTCGCTCCCTGCTGATGCCTTCCCGGCCGCTCCCGGACTGCCTGAACAGCTTTGCAGGAAAAGCAGCCTGCTTCTTCCAGAAGTATCGGAGCCTGACGTGGTCCGGCACTACACCAACCTCTCCCAGATGAACTTCGGCGTGGATACCGGCTTCTATCCGCTCGGTTCCTGCACCATGAAGTACAATCCCAAGATCAATGAAGAGGTGGCAGCCCTGCCCGGATTCGCCGGGCTGCATCCGCTCATGCATGCCGGTCTCACCAAAGGTGCCCTCAAGGTCTATCAGGAGATGAACAAGGCCCTTGCCGCCATCACCGGCATGTACGCCTTCACCTTCGACCCCTGCGCCGGCGCGCACGGTGAGCTGACCGGCCTGATGATCATGCGGCAGTACCACATGAACAGGGGAGAACTGCAGCGCACCAAGGTTATTGTCCCCGACAGCGCCCACGGCACCAACCCCGCATCGGCGGCGGTCTGCGGTCTGGAGGTGGTGCAGGTCAAGTCCCTGGAGAACGGCCGTATTGACGTGGAGGCCCTGAAACCGCTGCTGGACAACACGGTGGCCGGTATCATGATGACCAACCCCAATACCCTGGGCCTGTTCGAGACCGAGATCAAGACCATCGCCTCTCTCGTACACGGCGTAGGCGGCCTGCTCTACTATGACGGGGCCAATATGAACCCGCTCATGGGTGTGGTCCGTCCCGGTGACATGGGCTTCGACATCATGCACCTGAACCTGCACAAGACTTTCTCCACGCCGCACGGCGGCGGCGGTCCGGGCTCCGGTCCCGTCGGCGTCGCGAAGCACCTGGAAGACTGCCTGCCCGACATCCGGGTCAGCGGATTCCACGGCAACTTCGGCGTTATTCTCAGGGCCTATGCATACATCCTCATGCTCGGCAATGAGAACATCAAGAAAGTGGGTCAGTATTCGGTACTTAGCGCGAACTACATCAAGGAAAGCTTGAAGGACCTCTACAAGCTTCCCATCGAAGGTGTGTGCAAGCACGAATTCGTCTTCGACGGCCTCATCAACGACGGCGCCCACGACGACGTTCCCGGCGCCACCACCCTGGATGTGGCCAAGCGCCTGCTGGACTATGGCTTCCATGCTCCTACCATCTATTTCCCGCTCCTGTTCCATCAGGCTCTCATGATCGAGCCGACGGAAACCGAGAGCAAGGAAACGATTGACGCCTTCATCGAGGTGATGCGGAAGATTGCCGCCGAAGCCGCCGAGGATCCCATGATCCTGCACGACGCTCCGCACAATACGCCCATCTCCCGTCCCGATGAGACGGCTGCCGCCCGCAACCCTATTCTCAAATATCAGGACACCCTCTGATGAAAGAACGTACCCTCCATACCATTCTGGACGGCTTCCAGAAGCCGGAACTCCAAGACCTCGGGAACATCCTGGGGAGCGAGCTCAGTCCCCGGCTCCGGAAGTCCCAGCTGGTGGATCAGCTGGACACCTACCTGCGCGGAGAGCCGCGCAGGTGGATGTCCCATCTGATGGAGCGGGACGTCCGTCTGCTGAAAGATCTGGTCCATGCCGGACCGGACAAAATCCAGTACCAGGACTTTGCCGACTATCCCTCCCTCCTGGAAGTCACCGGTCTTGTCGAATACGACGACTCGGACGAGAACTTCCACAAGGTCTGGATCAGCCGGGAAGTGTACGACATCGTGGCGCCGGATGTGGAAAAAGTCTTCCGCTCCTGCGAGAAAAACGGTCAGTTCGAGGTGGAACGCATCGGGCTGGGATACCTGAACCTGTACGGAATCCTTCCTACGGAGCGTTTTATCGACCTGATGATGAACTGGTACGAATCGGCCCACGGTACCGATTTCCGCGAACTTACCCGTATCCTGCATACCAGTCCGCTCGTGAAAATGTACCGGTACAACGACCAGTGGGGAGACTATGTCTGCTCTCCCTGCATAGAAAACATCGACGAAGTTTTCTCGCTCCGGGAAAGCCTGAAACAGTTTGTTTTCCCGCCGTTTTCGGCCCAGGAGGCCCGTGAGGCCGGCGCCGGTGCCCCTTATTTCACGATTGGTCTGAAAACGCCCGAAGGGATGCGTCTGGAGCAGATGTACCGCCGGGTCGGCTACGAAGGTTTCGACCTCGTGAAGGCTGTCCATGACACCTGGATGGAGTCTCAGTATACTTCGCAGCAGAACGACGCGCTGTTCCAGCCCCTTGTCGACAGCCCGCTGTGTCCGGAACTGGACAGGCAGAGCTGGGAAGCCTGCTGCGAAATTGTGATGGCTTACGCGAACAGCGTCCCCAAGTGGGTACTTTGCGGCCGGTCCGCCGTGCAAGCGCAGCAGTGCCTGGCCAACTGGACTTTCCAGGAGCCGGAGGAGGAAGCATCGGCCAGGGAGCCGTCGGAGGAGTATCCGCAGTGGAACATGCCGGAGCCGACGGTTTCCGAGGGCTTTGGAAAAGACCTTTCCGAGGATTATCTGCCTATGGGCTTTGCCGTTCCGCACGTCGCTCCGGACGACCCTTGCCCCTGCGGAAGCGGCCTACGTTACTGCCACTGTCACGGTAAATTCATTTCCTAAGGCCATGGATGCAACCTTGCAGATTGAGCCCGTGGCCTGGTACAGGGGCCCTTTCGGCTCCAAATTCGGCATTCCCCGGCAGAGCGGACTTGCCGCTGTCAGCGGGCACATCATCTTCACGGAGAAATACCGTGTGCAGGAGGCGCTTCGCGGCCTGGAAGGATTCAGCCGTATCTGGCTGGTGTGGGGATTCTCGGCCAACAAGCCGGCAAAAGGGGAGTGGCAGCCTACCGTCCGCCCGCCCCGACTGGGAGGGAACAAGGCGGTGGGCGTATGGGCTTCCCGGTCACCGTACAGGCCCAACCCGCTGGGCCTTTCATGCGTGGAACTGCTTCAGGTCGACGGTCCCGACCTCGTGGTAAGAGGCGCCGACCTCATGGACGGAACGCCCATCTACGACATTAAACCTTATATCCCTTATGCCGACAGTTTTCCGGATGCCAGGAGCGGATTCGCCCCGGAAGCGCCTGCCGCCACGCTGGAGGTGGTCATCCCGGATTCGCTGCCGCTGACAGAAAAAGAGCGGGCGTCACTCCGGGAAATCCTTTCCCTTGACCCCCGCCCTGCTTATCAGGACAATCCCCGAAAGGAATACGGCTTCCTGTTCGAAGGAGCCGATGTCCATTTCACCGTGGCGGACGGAATCGTGACCGTCACGGCCGTAAAACGGTAAATTACAGGCTGTTCCGGTATTGACTGGGCGTCATGCCGGTTTTCTTTTTGAAGAATCTGGAGAAATAAGACTGGTCCACGAGGCCGGTCTTTTCTGCAATCTCCGAAATGGGGGTATTGCGGTTCTTCAGGAGTTTTTTGGCCATGTTCAGGCGGGCAATCTCAATCCAGTCGATGGCCGTACGGTGCGTATGGTTCTTGACGGTCTTGTTCAGGTAATTGGCCGTAACCTGCAGGATATCGGCATATTCTGAGACGGAAAGGGGAGTCTTGTCCCGCTCGAAGACCATCTGGAGGAATTTTTCGGGCACGACAGCCACTTTTCCGCCCTGGCGGACCTGGCACAGCATCATGTCAATGCCGCATTGCAGGACGCTCTTGTCTTTGTCCTCATTGGCTGCCAGCATCCGTTTGAAAAGGGCCCCCATGAAGACGGCGTCCTCGAACCAGAAACTCTGCAGAATGGCTTTCTCCGAGCGGAGGACGGGGTAGGATGCGTCTTTCAGGGCGCTGAGGGAGAAGTAGCCTTCATAGCCCTGACAGTCGTTGTAGTGCTTGATAATGATGGAAGCATTCTCCGGTGTGATAATCAGTTGTCCTGGGCCCAGGAGGATGTTCTTGCCGTCAACTTCGACGAGAATCTCTCCGCTGATGAGAAACGCGAAGCAGTAGACAGGAAACTGATAAACCTCATCGGCCCGGGCCTTGACGAATCCGGCTGAGCTAATGGTTCTGATGGTTAAATTGTTTTTCATAGTGTTGGGTTAAAAATCGACGTCTACACCTAAGTTGACAGTAAAGTTCTTTCCGCCTTCGGGACGGCGATGGGTCAGTCTCCAGAAAGCATCCACACGCAGGATGCGCAGGATGTTGGAGATCCCCACTCCAACTTCAACATAAGGTTTTTCCAGGGTCTTTGCTCCTTCCGGGAGCCGGAGGGGGGCATTTTCCTTGTTGTCGGGGCTGATGGTGCCCCATGCGAAACGGACGGTGGCCACTTCCCTGAGATCCAGCTTTTTGATTAGGGGAATCTTGCCCAGGAAGAAACCGTTGAAGTTGTGTTCATAGTATCCGGTGACCCATCGGTCACTGAGGAATTCATAGTAGTCCATGCAGGCTGCGGCCGAGCGGTCCAGGAAGAAGGTCTGGTTGCCTTCGTGAAGCTTAAGCAGTTGGAAGGGGACGCTGCCGAAGACGGCGCCTGCTTCCAGTTTCAGCCGTCCGAAGCCGATTGCATTGGAGGGTGTCTTCCACTCCAGGGCGGCGCTGGCACGGATATAACCTACATCGTCGGGCGTGATTCCCTTCAGGGCTCCGGTGAAGTCCAGGTCCAGGACGGGATACTTCGTGAACATGTAGGTTTTGGTGAAGTAGTTGCGGGAAACACGCTGGTCCTTTGCCGATAAGCGGAAGGAACTGTAGAACTGGTTCACCGAGAAACTCTGCAGCACGGAGCCGTCCGGCCGGATGAACGGGACAATGTCGTTGTTCCATATCCGGTAATGGCGGAGCTGGAACAATGCGTTCACCTGGGGATGGAATTCGTAGTCGAAATTCAGGGCGGCGGAAAACATCATGCTCTGCCGGTTGGTGTGGTCCCTGGCCAGGATGGAAGAGAACATGTTCTGGGCCGTGAATATGCCCGTGCCGCTGCTGAACTGGATATAATCCTTCTGGATATCCAGGGTCAGTTTCCGGGTCTTTTCCCGTCCCAGCATATATTCCGCCGTGAGCTGGTATTTCGGAACCAGGTCCTTCAGGCCCAGGCCGATATAGCCTCCCAGGCGCAGTTTCTTGGAGAAATTGATCATGGTCCGGCCGCCCAGCTGAACCCGCAGGCCTTCTGTATTGTTAAAGGCGAAGGTACGGGCCCATCGGCCGAATTCAAAGTAGTTGGGGACGACTTCGATGTAATTGACCGTCAGGGCACGGACGATGCCGTAGGTCCATTTGTAGAAGGGCTGCTGCTTGAAGCGCTCCACCATGTCGAAGATACCCTGCTCCCGTTCGGTCAGCTTGTACGGGCGGGCCTGATCCCAATAGTCGGCATCGCGGGAAGGGACGTCTCGCATGACGACCGGGTTCTTGGAGGTCAGTGCATCCGGATCCTGGACGGGGCGGAAAACGGGCGGGGAGTAACTCATGTGGCGGTTTCCCAGCAGGGAAATCAATTTGGAAGAGTCGCTCACGCTGATGGAGAAGTCGATGAAGAGGGTCTCGTCTCCGTAGAACCAGCGGCCGTCAGGGAGACGTTGGTTCTCGATATCCACGTTGATGTGGCGGATCCAGTTCACGTTGGACGCCTCCGAAAGGCGGGCGTGGACACTGCGGATGCCGAAATCCTCGGCGTCGATCTGCATCTCGCCGTCGAAAGTGGGGGAGGTGACCAGTTTCTTGGGATGGAACCGAAGGACGTAGGTCTTGCGGTTTTCCACCTGAAGGCTGTCCACCAGGAAGTAATTGTAGAACAGGCTGGAAGTCCCCGCCGCAGCCGGGTTGGGCAAATCCAGATTGAACAGGCCGATGGTGCTCTTATAGAAGTTGGTCTTCATGAAATAAGAGCCGGTGAACTGGCGCACCAGATTGTCTTCGTCCAGGCCGGAGATGCGGCTGGCACGCATGACTTCCCGGTTGAAGGAGGGATTCTGGGAGTGGTAGACGTCCGACACGTTTTCCGAAATCATGGCCGGGATATAAGCCTTTCCGGTGATGGAAGAGGTGTCGGAATATTCGCGGACGAAGCCCAGGTTGCGGTTCATGAAGCCCAGCTTCAGGAAATCCTCCATGTTGGTGATGTCCATCTCCACCTTGGAATACAGCCGGCTTTCCCAGTCAGGGGCGTTGTCCGGGTCGTGGGTGGAGCGGGCCTTGTCCAGCTTCCGGAGGATGGATTTGATGTAGCGGTCGTCCGGTTTGACGAGGGCGGCGTTCAGCTGCTTGGGGTCCGGGCGGAGGGAGAAGTTGATTTCCGAAAAAGCGCCCTGACGCACCTCTACAGAGGAATTCTCGTAGCCGATGAGCTGTGCGGTCAGGATTTTTGCATCCTTGGAACGCGTCTCCAGGCTGTACCGGCCGTCCAGGTCCGTCGAGATGCCGATGGTGGTGCCGTCGAAGTATACGCCGACAAAAGGAAGGGGCTCACCGGTCTGGGCATCCTTCACGATGCCGCGGACACGGGTGCTCTGGGCGGCGGCGCAGACCGTCAGCCCGAGAAGCAGCGTGATCAACCATCCTTTCTTGCGCATTCTTCCTGTACGGGACTAGTTATACAAAAGGTTTACGAGGGCGAGACGCCATTTTACCGGTACCACGCGGACGGCGAAGCCAACGGCGCCATAGTCGATCCGGGGAATCACACGGGCACGCATGTGCTTTTTCTTCAACTGTTTCACGACCGCTTTTCCGATCACGTCAGGCGACATGCCGCCCTGTTCGTCCTTCTCGATTTTCTGCAGGTTCTTCTGCAGGCTCTCCTTGTAGGGAGAATCGGGATCCGAGGCCGCCTTGTTCAGCTTCCGGGCCGACGTGAAACCCGTGGCCACGTCTCCGGGCAGGATGCTGCAGCACTGGATGCCGGTGCCTTTCAGTTCCATGGCAAGGGCTTCCGTAAGGGACAGCAGGGCCGCTTTGGCCGACGAATACAGCCCCTGGTAGGGAAGAGGCAGGATTCCCATCACCGAGTTGACGGTGACGATACGGCCGTATCCCTGGCGGCGGAATGCGGGAAGGCAGGCTTCAATGGTCTTCAGCGAGCCGAAGAAAATGGTTTCCATCTGGGCGCGGGCCTCTTCCTCCAGCGTACCTTCGATAGGGCCGTAGATGCCGTTGCCAGCGTTGCAGACGACGGCGTCCAGATGCCCTTCGGCCTGAAGGATATCGGAGACGACGGCTTCGGTGGCGGCACTGTCATTGACATCCATCTTGACGGGGATGACTCCGTCGACAGGCGATTCCAGGGTGCCTCTGCGGCTTCCGGCATATACTTTCATGCCGGCTTGGGCGAGAAGACGGGCGGTGGCGGCGCCGATGCCGCTGCTGCCGCCGGTGACGAGGACAACTTTTACTTCCATAGGTCTGAACGTTTGGCAAAATGGTCGGGGAGGGGTATGTCGTACACGGCTTTGCGCAGAAATGCCTTGTATTCACTGTCCGGGACAGCGTCCTGCTCCTCGACGGAGATGACGGGGCCGATTCCGATCCTGTGCACCGAGCCCTTCTTGTTGTTCACTTCGTGGAAGAGCCGGCAGAAGCGGAGGCGGTAGTCGATGAGTCCCAGGGCATAGTAGAACCAGGAATTGTGGTCGAAGAAACGGAGGGGAACCACGGGAACATGCGCTTTGCGGATGAGGCGGACGGCCGCATCCTGCCACTCCCGTTCACTCAGGGTCCATCCCTCTTTGGGTTTGAGGTCCGCCACTGCGCCGGAAGGGAACAGGCACAGCGGCTCTCCGCTGCGGATCTGCAGGAGGACGGCTTTTACCCCGTTGATGCTGGTGGTCGTGGTGGAGTGCTCCCTGACGGTGGGATTCACCGAAATGAAATTGGGGGCAAGTCCCGCGATGTTCATCAGGAACTCGTTCACCATCACCTTCACTTTGGGCCGTACATGGCCGATGATGTCCACGAGGGATATTCCGTCCATGTGCCCGTAGACGTGGTTGGCAATGACGATGAAAGCACCTTCCGGAAGCGTTTCCAGCCTTTCGGGATTGCCGATGAGGATTTCCGCACCGATCTGGTCCATGATGCCTTTTGCGAAATCCGGTCCCGGAGGGATGCCCAACTTGTCCACGTTGTCATGAATCCGGTTTACGTTGTCGATCCCCGTAAACTTCAGGGCGACTTTGTAAAGGATTCTGCCAAACCTTCCGCGGCAGAAAGGAAAGAGTTCAGCCGCTTTTTCAGGAGTGAGGACGAGCATGAAGGGTCAGTCTTTTTGTTTCTTGATGGGGTCGATCCGGGCGTAGTACTTGGCGTCTTTGAAGAAGCCGATCAGGTAGAAGGCAAAGATCAGGACCGAAACGGCGACGGCGAAATAGTCGAAAATACCCAGGGCGAAGTCATTGTGGAAGAGGGTGACATGCTGCTTCCACTGGGAAAGCCAGGGGATGTACATGTAGGCGATGTTCACCAGAAACAGCAGGACACGGAATTCCGTGGGGCCCAGACCGCCGTAAGTGAGGCGCATTTCTCCCTTGAGGTGGCAGTCGATGTAGACGTAGATGCTGATCATGAAGTAGGCGACAAGGGCCAGCATGGCGAAACTCATGTTCATCATGGGACTGCAGCCCACGCCGATGAACATCAGCACTTCGTTGATGACGTCTACGTTATGGTCGATGAAAAAGCCGTAGGTCTTGCGCTGGGTGCCGCGGACGCGGGCGAGCGACCCGTCCAGGGAGTCGCCGAACCAATTCAGGAAAAGACCCAGGCAAGCCAGCCAGATCCAGTGGATATTGAGGTTCGAAAGGGCATAGCCGGCAGCCATGGTAAGCGCCCCCAGGAAGCCCACGAAGGTGAGCATATCGGATGTAACCCAGGACGGCATGCGCTCAGCGAGCCAGACCAGGACTTTCTTTTCGTATGGATTGAGAATGGATGTCTGAATCCTTTCAGCTTGTTTATTCTCTTCGCTCATTTTCTTCTCTCTATGTTGAATTTACAAAAATACGAAAAATATTTTACTTTTCATGTCATTTTCCGTCGGGGACGGCCCTAATTTGTCCCAATTGTTGTAAAAAAGTCGTATCTTTACACCATGAAGAAGAAAAGTTTGGGAGTATCGGCCGTCTCCGTCCTTTGCATCGGCCTTGCGCTTTACTGTTTTTTCAATATCCGAAGCTGCGTAAAGGAGAAAAAGTGGCTGGCCCTGGGCCCGATCGAGAATCATCCCGTCCGGATCTATGACGTGAAGTTTGCCCGGGAATTCAACGACATGAACGACGTCCAGCTCGCCTGCGCACAGGCCATCGGCGTCCCTCCGGTGGAGGACCGGGACGCGGCGGAACACTTGAAGTCAAGGCTTGTAAAGATCGAAGACACGGATACTTATGTCATCGACTCCCTTACGCACTCCATCCCGTATCTGATCCCGTCGGCCAAGGAACTTCTGGACAGGATCGGCCGCAGTTTCCAGGACTCCCTGGCGGCGAAGGGACTCAATCCCAACAAGCTGGTGGTCACTTCCGTGCTCCGGACAGAGGAGGATGTCAAGCGTCTGCGGCGCCGGAACCTGAATGCCTCGGAGAATTCCACCCACCGTTACGGCACCACCTTCGACCTCTCTTACTGGCGCTATGAAAAAGTGCCCGAACTCCGCGGGCGTCCGTATGAAGATGTGCCCCCAGAGTATCTGAGGGCCACGTTGGGCCAGGTCCTGAGGGACATTCACAACGAAAGCGGCGTCTGTTACGTCAAGTATGAGCGGAAGCAGAACTGCTTCCACATCACGGTACGCAGGTAAGCGCTATTTCTGCATCCGTTTCAGCAGGGCGCGGATGTGCTTCCAGCCCAGCTGGAGGAAGGAATCCGAGTGGCGCTGCTTCTTCTCGGGGTACATTTCCTTGAAATTCACCAGGATGCCGGAGTCGAACACGTCTCCGAACTCGTCGTTGATGCCGGTGCCGAAGAAGATCATGGTGGGGGAGAGGTTCATGTAGGTGTTCACCAGCGGAGGGATGGAGACGCCGCTCTTGAGGACCTCGGCCTTCAGGACGCGGTAGGCGTCTTTGTAGTCCAGGCCTTTGAATAGCTTGGTATAGCGTTCCGGCTTTTCCACCTTCACTTCCTTGCGGATATGGAGCAGGCGGCGACCTTTGCCGAAGTACTTGCGCATGAAGCACATGATCAGTTCACGGGCCGCGGTGGGGTATTCCTGGTAGATGGTGGCTTTTCCGAAGAAGTATTTCACCCGCTTTTTGTAAAGGACGCAGATGGCGGCGATGCCGTCGAACAGGTTGTCGAGGGCATACAGGCTCTTGGCGCCGGCCTTGGAGCTCTGGTACTCGACGGAGACGAAACTCCGGCCCAGTTCAAGTGTGTAGGGGAGGTATTCCCGGATGAACTTCTTGGAGAATTCGAACATGTGGGACGAGGTGAGCACAGGCTGGCCTTCCCGGTCGAAAAGCGCCTCGTCGCAAAGGCAGAAGCGGTATCCGCCGATGATTTCCTGGGCTTCCGGATCCCAGAGGACAAGCTGTTTGTAGCCGTAGGCGGGGTCTGTGTCGAATTTGTCGATATCCAGAGGCTCTCCGGTGCCGCCGCCGTCATTTCGGAAAGCGATTTCCCGCAGACGGCCGATTTCCCGGATGACGTTAACGCATTCGGGACCTACGACGTAGAGTTCATTTCCTGCACGATTGGTATTTCGGAGCAGATTATCAGGTGTCAGTTCCGCCTTCAGGGCTTCCCTGGGCACAGCTTCGATAATTGGTTTCATTATCCAGGTTTGGTTTTACAATGCTAAATTAAGCCATTTTTGGGACAATTACAAAAATAATCCTTATATTTGTCTTTTCAGAAAGCCTTATTTATGCAAAGAAGCTGGAAAGAATTGCTCTCGAAATTCGTCATGTTTGTCCTCACGAGCAGTGTGGGCACCGTTGTCGATTTGGGACTCCACTGGCTGCTGAGCACCTACGTTTTTCGCGGCAATTACTGGGGAAGTTTCTGGGTAGCGCCCACCATCTCCTTCGAGATGGCCGCCATCACCAACTTCTGCATTGCGTACTTCTTTGTCTGGAAGGAACGCATCTCCCAGCGGACGGTCCGCTCCTTCTTCCGGCATCTGGCCGGCTACAATGCCGCCTGTATCGGCGCTTATCTGCTGAAACTGATGGCTATGCAGGGAATTCACTTCCTGTTCGTCTACTTTAACTGGCTCCAGGATTCCACGCTGGAACCGGTCCTGTGTAACCTCCTGAGTCTTCTGTTCAGCGGCGGATTCAATTTCTTCATGAGCGAGTTTGTCATCTTCAACAAGAAAAAGCCCAAAAGTGATGCGTAAGTCCGTTATCATCTTCTGCCTTGCCGCCATCTCGGCCGCATCGGCCTTTGCGCAGGCCCCTAAAGTCTCTGTCAAGGAGTTCCTGCGCCTCTCCTCATCGGATACCACGTCCTACGTGGTGGAAGGCGTCGTGAGCAGAATCCGCAGTTCTTCTTCGGGCAGCTTCTACCTGAAGGATTCCACCGGCACCATGCTGGTATACGGCATCCAGGATCCTGAACATCCCACCCGCAGCTTCAAGATCATGGACATCAAGAAGGGGGACACGCTTGCCGTACAGGGACGGTTTACCGTATATGCCGGCATTACCAAGGAAATGAAGGACGGACGCCTCCTGAAGAAGGCCGACGGCCCCAGCCATAACCTCTCGTTCTACGAACAGCTTGACGAAAAGCCTGTCTTCAAAGGAAAGGAAGGGGAGGAAGCCCTTGCCGCCTACACCGCCTGGGTCCAGGAACACCTGAAGGCCACTGGCACCCAAGGAACGGCCAAAGTGCGTTTTGTCATCGGCCGGAAAGGCCGGGTCCAGGAAGTGGAAGTGCTTTCCAGCGTTTCTCCGTCGGCCGACAAAGAGATCCTCCGCGTCATGCGCAGGTCTCCCAAATGGAAATCCGGCAGGGCCGACGGCCGCAAAGTCCGGGTTCCGTACGTCATTTCTCTCGAAGTTAAGTAGTGTATCTATAATCAACAGTTAAAAATCTATGAAAGATTCTATTATCATCCTCTGTGGTGGCGGTCCCGCTCCGGGTATGAATACCGTCGTCATGTCTGTCGCCAAGACCTTCCTGTCCAATGGTTACCGTGTAATCGGCCTGCATGGCGGTTACAGCGGCCTGTTTTCCAAGAATCCCAGGACGGAAGACATCGACTTCTTCAAGGCGGACGCTTACTTCAACCGTGGCGGCTCTTACCTCCAGATGAGCCGTTTCAAGCCCACCGACAAGGATTTCGAAGAAAACTTCAATCTGTCCCTTTTCCAGGACAACAACATCAAGCTGCTGGTGACGGTCGGCGGTGACGACACCGCCTCCACGGCCAACCGCATCGCCAAATTCCTGGAAGCCAAGCAGTATCCCATCCACAACATCCACGTCCCCAAGACCATCGACAACGACCTGCCGCTTCCCAACAACGCCCCCACCTTCGGCTTCAATTCGGCCAAGAATGAAGGCGCCCACCTGGCCCGCACCGTGTATGAGGATGCCCGCACCAGCGGCAACTGGCTCATCATCAGCGCCATGGGCCGCAGCGCCGGTCACCTGGCCCTCGGTATCGGCGAGGCTACGCACTGCCCCATGACCATCATCCCCGAAATGTTCAACAAGACGGAGATCACCCTGGACAAGATTGTGAAGCTGGCCCTTTCCGCCATCCTCAAGCGCAATATCCTGGGCATCCCTTACGGCACCGTAGTGGTCGCCGAGGGTGTTTTCCACGACCTGGATCCCCAGGAAATCAAGAACGCCGGCGTATCCATGACCTACGACGAGCACGGCCATCCGGAACTGGGCAAAATCTCCAAGGCTGTCCTGTTCAACGACATCCTCGAGAAGGAATTCAAGAAGATCGGCCTGAAAGTCAAGACCCGTCCCGTGGAAATCGGCTACGACGTCCGCTGCCAGGATCCCATCGCCTTCGACCTCACCTACTGCTCCGAACTTGCCATGGGTGCCTACGAGCTCTTCACCAAAGGCGAAACCGGCTGCATGGTGTATGTAGACGCCAACGGCGAAGCCCATCCCCTGTACCTGAAAGACCTGCAGGGTGCTGACGGAAAGATCCCTCCGCGCCGCGTGAACATCGACGGCGGCACCTCGCAGAACTATTTCAACCACATCTGCCACTTCATCACTCCGGCCGACTACGACGCCGCCAAGAAGTTCGTCGCCAATCCCGCCGACTACGACTTCAAGAAGATCCTGAACTGGTAAGATGAAAAAACTGATTTACCAGGTGCTCCCCAGGCTCTGGGGCAAAGGTAAATTCTCATCCGTCGACACCGGGTCCCTTCAGTATTGGAAAGGGCTCGGTGTCGATTACATCTGGTACACCGGCCTTTTGAGGCACGCCAGCGCATCCACCGGAGAGAAAGTGGTGAAAGGGGAGGCGGGAAGTCCCTATGCCATTACGGATTATTATGATGTAAACCCCTACATGGCCGACTGTCCCGAGTCCCGGATGCAGGAATTCGAAGACCTGGTCCGGCGTACGCACGGGGCCGGGCTGAAGGTCCTTATGGACTTTGTCCCGAACCATGTCGCCCGCGAGTACCGGGGGAGTCTGGGAAAGGAAGACGACACAACGGTGCACTGGGCTCCGGAGAATGACTTCTTCTACTATCCCTCGGAAGCGCTCCGTCTGCCGGTTGACGCCCGCGGCTACGAAGAAATGCCCGCCAAGGCCTCTGGAAACGCGTTTACGCCTGCTCCCGGAATCAACGACTGGTACGAAACCGTCAAGCTCAACTACTGCGACTTCCACACGGCAACTTGGGACAGGATGTACCAGGCCGTCCGTTTCTGGGCGCAGAAAGGCGTGGACGGCTTCCGCTGCGACATGGTGGAACTGGTGCCGCCGCAGTTCATGCAGTGGCTCATCGGCCGGATCAAGGCCGAGTTCCCCGGCGTCGTGTTCATCGCAGAGGTCTATCAGAAGGACCGATACCGGATGTACGTGGAAGAGGTTGGTTTCGATTTCCTCTACGACAAATGCGGTCTGTACGACACGCTGCGTGCGGTTTCCTGCATGGGAGAATCGGCCCGGAGCATTTCCTGGAACTGGCAGTTCCTGGGGGACCTGCAGCCCCGTATGCTCAATTTCCTGGAAAACCACGACGAGCAGCGCATCGCCTCCGACTTTTTCTGCGGCAGCCCGCAGGCCGGCTATGCCGCACTGGCGGTTTCCCTGCTGCTGAACGACGCGCCGTTCATGCTGTACTTCGGCCAGGAAATGGGCGAAAGAGGCATGCAGGCCGAAGGATTCAGCGGCCTGGACGGCCGTACGTCCATCTTCGACTGGTGCACAGTCCCCGCCCTGGCGCATCCCGACAAAGCCGTCCTGGCCCGCTATCGGGAAGTGCTGAACTTGGCCAAGACCGCTCCGTTCGCGGAAGGCCGGACCTTCGACCTGGGCTACTGCCAGGAAGACCCTTCTTTCCGGGCCGACCGGCACTTCGCCTGGCTGCGCTCCGACGGAAAGGATACCTGGCTAGCCGTTTCGAACTTCGGGGAGTCGGCGCGCATCCGCGTCCTCATTCCGGAAGAGGCGGCACAGTACCTGAAAACAAAGGCACTTCCGACAGAATGTGTCCTGGAAGTGCCCGGTAAGGATTTCGCGCTGAAAAAACTGGCTTAGTTTCCGGCCTGGATTTCTCTTTCACCGAGGAGTTTTCTCAGCGTATCCGGTTGATTGGTGGTGATGGCGTCTACGCCCATCGCCACCAGTTTTTTCATCTGGTGCAGGCTGTCCACTGTCCATACATTCACGGTCATGCCCAGGTCGTGACAGCGTTTGACGTAGTCCGGATGGAGGGCGAACACCATGTAGTGATAGTCGATGCCGTTGATGCCCATCTCATGCAGTTCTTCCGGCGTTTTGTCGCCTTCCAGGTACTGGTTGCAGAACTGGGGAAGCTCGCGGGCGATGTAGGCGCAGATCCCGAGGTCGAAAGAGATGAACATGATGCGGTCGGGATCCAGCAGCTGGTGTTCGCGGAGTTTCCCGATGCTCTTCTGCGCCAGCTCAATGCCTTTTTCATGGGTGTCCTGAGGCTTGAGTTCCAGGACCAGCTTGGTGGACGAAAGGGCGCCCTGGTTCAGGTATTCATCCAGGGTGCTGGGCTTTTCGCCGTTTGCCAGTCTCTGCTGCGCCAGCACGGCGTATGGCGTGGTGTGAATGGGAAGAGAGCCGATCTTGGGGTCGTGATTCACGATGATTTCACCGTCGGCGGTCAGATGCAGGTCGAATTCCGAGCCCCAGTACGTGTTGGACTGGGCCTGGGAGAGGGAAGCGATGGAGTTCTGCGCATTGGGAACGGCAGCGCTCTTCCAGAATCCGCGGTGACAGACGATGCGGACGTTCTGGCCCGGGTCTTTTCCGTTGCAGGAAAAAAAGCCCAGAATGCAGAAAAGGGAAAGAAGGAGAAGATTTTTCATATCGATTGGTTTCTTCTGAATTCTGCGACAGTGACGGCGGTGGCGACGGCGGCATTGAGTGACTCGGAGCCGGGGTCGTCGGCCGGATAAGGGGGGATGAAGAGGCGGTCGCTCACGCAGGCGGCGGTGGCAGGAGAGATGCCGTCGGCCTCGTTGCCGATTACGATGACGGAAGGGGCCTCCAAGCCGCAGGAGAGCGTTTTCCGGTAGAGGTTTTCTCCGTCCAGGAAGGTGCCGTACACTTTCCCGCCGGCCTCAAGTACGCGCTTGCAGAGTGCTGGGATAGGCGTATAGTGGAAGCGGACGCGGAAGATTGCGCCCATGGTGGACTGAACGACCTTGGGATTGAAGACATCCACCGTGTCGGGGGACGCGAAGACGGCCTCGATGCCGAACCAGTCTGCGATGCGCAGGATCGTTCCCAGGTTGCCGGGGTCGCGGATGCCGTCAAGGGCCAGGAAAAGCCCTTTGGCGGGCACATCGGCCTGGAGAAGGTCTGCGGGACGCCGGACCAGCGCAAGGGCCGGAGAAGGCGAGGAAAGGGCCGAAATGCGGGCCATGACCTGCTCTCCCACTTCTTCCTTCCGGATGACCTGCGTGACCTGGAAGCGGGAGGAAAGGGCTTCGCGCACCATCTTTTCCCCCTCGACGACGAACAGGCCGCTTTCTTCGCGGAATTTCTTCTGCGACAGGGACTTGATGAACTTGATTTCGTTAGCGGAAAGGCTCATAAGGCTAAAAGGGATATCCGACGCCGAAGTGGATGGCGTAATTGTTTTTGAACCACTTGTCGGGACCGATCCACCGTTCTTCCTTGGGGTAGCCGGGGTCGTGCAGGCGGAAGCCGGTGTCTACCCGGACCAGAATGAAGTCCAGATTTATCCGGAGTCCCACCCCCCAGTCCAGACCGATGCTTTCCCAGAGCTTGGGAACAGAGAAAACGGCATCCTCAAATCCGATGATGTCCCAGACGTTTCCGGCGTCCACGAACAGCGCTCCTTCCAGCTTGGACACCAGCGGGAAGCGGTATTCGATGTTCGCTTCGAACTTGAGGTCGCCGAACTGGCTGGGAATGAGGAAGATTTCCCGCGTCAGGGCGTCATTTCCGGGTCCCAGGCTGCGGGCCTGCCATCCGCGCATGGAGGAGGAGCCGCCGGCATAGAACAGCCGGTCCAGCGGAGCCGTATAGGCGTTTCCGTAAGCGTACGCGGCACCGGCGAGGAAATGCAGGGCCAGGGCATGCTTCAGGGAATTGCCGAAACGCATTGTCCGGCCCAGCTGGAGTTCGCCGCGGACGTATTGGGCATAAGGCGTGGACCAGATGAGATGCTGGTCTCCGTATTGGTCCAAGGGAAGAATGGGATTCAGCAGGCTCAGGACATTGCCGGACAGGTCTACGCTGAGCCGGGCATAGTGATAAGGCTTGGCGGGAATGGCCGATGCGTCCGTCGTGTAATAGAGCATGCCGCTGACGCCCATGTCGAAGTTGTCGCTGTACAGGGTGCTCAGATACCGGTTGTCGAGAATGCTTTCCAGGAAGGTTTCGTTGATGTCGAAGACGCGGGCGATATTCATCCGCAGCGGGGTGAGCTGGTAGAAAAACCGTGAGCCCCACCGGCCGTGATAGGTGAATGCGGCGGATATGTTGGTGCGGCGGAATTCGGGACGGTTCTGGTAGCTGAAGGAGGCGCTGATGTCCGTATGCGGCAGATTGGGCCCGCGGAAAATCCGGTTGGGCAGGCCGATGAACTGCGGGAAGCGGAGGGTCGTGGACAGGGAAATGTCTGTCGAACGGACGTTGGTGCCGGGTTGGAACTGAAAATTGCCTTTCAGGCCCAGGTTCAGCAGTTCACCGCCATGGAAGAGATTCTTGTGGGAGTAGCTCAGCTGCGGGGAGATGCCCACAAGGCCCGTCGAATTGATGGAGGCTTCCAGGTTGGTCTTGAAACCCTGGAGACCGGAACTGGCGAGGGCGATGTCCGCGTCCACTGTGTTGTCGGAGACCTGGGTCATGTTGACGTTGACGCCGGAGAGCATGCTCACGCTGGAAAAACGGCTGTAGGTGGTGTTGATTTCCCGTTCGTCATACAGCTGGCCGGGACGGAGGGTGTTGAGATTCTCCAGCATCCGGGGACGGAGTTTCAAGTCTTCCGGATGGGAGATGGTGACGTTCCCCAGGGTGAACTTCCTGTGCTCCTGCGCCGTTTCCGCGACGTCGCCCAGGGCGTAGTCCCGGATACTGTAGCGAAGGGCGGCGTAGCCGTCGCGTTTCAGGGTGTCGGCCTCAAAGGAGAAGAAGCTCTTGTTGAACCCGTAGTATCCCAGGTTGCGGAAATACTGCGCGCTGCGGGCCGCCTCTTTGTCCAGGGCGTTCTCGGACAGGACGTCGCCTTTGTGGACGGTGCTGTTTTTCAAGTCGTTTTCAAAGTCGGCGGCAAACGTGCCGTACTGGGGGATGTCGTAGTCAATGGAACTGATCTTGTATTGCTTCCCCAGGGCGACATAGTAAGTCACGTAAACCTTGCGCTTTTTCACCTGGACGTCACTTTCTACCTGAGAGCCGAAGTAGCCGATGTAAGTGAGGTGGTTCTGCAGCCGCTGGACGCTTTCTTCGACGCTGGCGGGGTCGTATACGACAGGAGCGGTGCCGAACTGCTGGAGGAACCGGCCGATACCGGTTTCCCCATCTCCGCCCCAGTTGTAGACGGACAGCATGGGGTTGACGCCCAGCAGGTACGAATTGGGCTTCTGGACGATGTAGGAACCGAGCTGGGAGGCGTCGAAGTCTTTCCGGTCCACCTTGACGGAATTGCGTCGCAGCAGATACTCTCCGTCCTTGAGGGAGCGTGTGGTACTGCAGGCTGCCAGAAGGGCCGCCCCCATGCAAATAAATATGCGATTCCACCGTTTCATCCTTACAAAAGTAATACTTTTTACTTATATTTGCACGATTTTTAACATTGACCATTTTCAAATAGGGATGAAAAACAAGTACATCGACCTTATCGAGCAAACCTTCGACTTTCCCCAGGACGAGTTCATGGTAGTGGACGGCAACCTGATGTTCAACGACATCGACCTGATGGAAATCATCGAGAAATACGGTACTCCGCTGAAAATCAGCTACCTTCCGAAGATCTCCTCCCAGATTCAGCGTGCCAAGCGTTTGTTCAAAGTGGCCATGGCCAAGGCCGATTATCAGGGCGAATACCACTATTCTTACTGCACCAAGAGTTCCCAGTTCGCCTTCGTGGTGCATGAAGCGCTGAAGAACGACATCCACCTGGAGACCTCGTCGGCCTATGACCTGGACCTGATCCGGGCCCTGGAGCGCGACGGCTCCGTCAAGAAAGAGGACCTGTACATCATCTGCAACGGCTTCAAGCGCCCGCAGTATATCCAGAATATCGCCGCCCTCCGCAAAGAAGGCTGGAAGAACATCATCCCGGTCCTGGACAACAAGAACGAGTTCGAAGACCTTGCCGACCTCATCGAGGAAGACACCATGATGGGCATCCGGATCGCCTCCGAAGAAGAGCCCAACTTCGACTTCTATACCTCCCGGCTGGGCATCCGTTACTCGGATATCCTCAAGTTCTACAAGGACACCGTGGCCAAGTATCCCAATTTCCACCTGAAGATGCTACACTTCTTCATCAACACCGGCATCCGGGATACGGCCTACTACTGGAACGAGCTCTCCAAGTGCGTCAAGGTGTACTGTGAGCTCAAGGCCATCTGCCCTGAACTGGACAGCCTCAACATCGGCGGCGGCCTTCCCAACAAGACCTCCCTGGCCATGGATTTCGACTACGAATACATGGTGGAGGAAATCATCAACCAGATCAAGGTGAACTGCAACGCCATGGGCGTGGAAGAACCCGACATCTTCACTGAATTCGGCTCTTTCACCGTGGGCGAAAGCGGCGCCACCATCTTCAAGATCCTGGACATCAAACAGCAGAACGACCGGGAAAAGTGGTACATGATCGATAATTCCTTCATGACCTGCCTGCCTGACACCTGGGGCCTGAACCAGCGCTTCATCCTCCTTCCCATCAACAAATGGAACGACGAGTATCAGCGCGTGTTCCTGGGCGGCCTCACCTGCGACAGCCAGGACTTCTACAACGCGGACTATCACGCCAACGCCATCTTCCTTCCCACCATCCGCAGCCGCAGGGAAAACCTTTACATCGGCTTTTTCCATACGGGAGCGTATCAGGAGGCGCTTTCGGGATACGGCGGCATCAAGCACTGCCTCATGCCTTCTCCGAAACATATCCTGATCGACCGGGACAAGGAAGGCAATCTGATCACCTCCGTTTTCGCGGAAGAGCAGTCCTCGGAAGCAATGCTGAAGACGCTGGGATACGAATAGCTATTTCTTGTAATACTTGGGCCAGCAGGCCTCGAGATAAGCACGGAGCGCCGCTTCGTGCTTGTTTTGTGCAGGTTCGTAGAACACGGTTCCCTTCAGGGCGTCCGGAAGGAATTCCATATCCACGAAGTGGCCGGGATAGTCGTGGGCGTATTTGTAGCCGTCGCTGTAGCCCAGTTCCTCCATCAGCTTGGTAGGGGCGTTGCGGATGGGGAGGGGGACAGGCAGGTTGCCGGACTGCTTCACCTCAGCGAGCGCTTTCTCCAGCGCCATGTAGGATGCGTTGCTCTTGGGCGAGGAGGCCAGGTAGACCGTTACCTCGGCCAGGGGAATCCTGCCTTCCGGCATCCCTATCTTGGAAACGACCTCGAAGCAGGCGTTGGCGAGCAGGAGGGCATTGGGATTGGCAAGGCCGACATCTTCCGATGCGCTCAGGCACAGCCGCCGGGCAATGAAAAGCGGGTCTTCCCCTCCGTCGATCATGCGGGCCAGGTAATACAGCGCAGCATTGGGATCCGACCCCCGGATACTCTTGATAAAGGCCGATATGATGTCGTAATGCATCTCCCCGTCCTTGTCGTAGATGGCCATGTTTTCCTGGATCGAAGCCGTGACGCTCTCGTTATTGAGGACGATGGGGGACTGCCCGGCCTGGGCATCCACGACCAGTTCCAGGACATTGAGGAGCTTGCGGGCGTCTCCGCCGCTGTAGCGCATGAGCGCTTCGCTCTCCTCGATGCGGATGTCTTTCTCTTTCAAGAGGACATCCTCTTTGAGCGCCCGGTCCAGGAGGATCTGCAAATCGGCCTTTTCGAGGGATTTGAGGACAAAGACCTGGCAGCGGGACAGCAGCGGGGTGATAACCTCGAAGGACGGGTTTTCCGTGGTGGCGCCGATCAGGACGATGGTGCCGTTTTCCACGGCGCCGAGAAGGGCGTCCTGCTGGGCTTTGTTGAAGCGGTGAATCTCGTCGATGAACAGGATCGGGGCCCCTTTCTGCCGGAACAGGGAACTGCCGCGCGCTTTCTCGAAGACTTCCCGGACATCCTTGACCCCTGCAGTGACAGCGCTCAGGGTAAAGAAATCCCGGTCCAGGGTTTCCGCAATGATGTGGGCGAGGGTCGTTTTCCCTACACCGGGAGGACCCCAGAGGATGAAGGAACTGAGGTTGGAGCTCTCGATCATCTTCCTCAGGATGCAGCCTTCACCGACCAGATGGCGCTGGCCGACATACTGGTCCAGCGTCCGCGGGCGCATCCGTTCGGGGAGCGGGGGCAGTATGGAAGAAGATGCACTCATGCCTTAAATGGACTTGGAGAACACCCTGCGGCGGCGTTTGAATTCTTTCTTATAGTCGTTCCACAGGTTCTGGACCTTGTTGTTGGTTTCCATTTCGGCATTGGATTCGCCGTATTTGAAGCCGTCTTTGATCAGGGCGGGGAAGAGCTCGTTGAACAGCATGGCATGGACGCCGCGGTTGCGGTACTCCGGATCGACGGCGATGAGCATCAGTTCTACGGCTTCTTCCCGTTTCAGGTACATGGCTTTCACCAGGTGCCACCAGCCGAAGGGGAACAGGTATCCGCCTCCTTTCTGGACGGCGTGTGCCAGGGAAGGCATCAGCGCGGCAAAAGCCACCAGATTGCCGTCCTTGTCCTCTACGAGGGGGACGTACTTCAGGTCAAGCAGGCCCAGATACGTGTCGATATACTGGTCCACCACTTCCGGCGGAAGGACGGTGAAGTCGAACAGGACGTTGTAGGTGCGGTTCACCAGGTCGAAGATTTTCTGGCCGTAATTTTCCTTCTTGATCTGTTTCTTGGTGATCTTCCGGATATGGAGATCGTAACGGGTGGCCACCAGCTGTGCCGCACGGGTGATTTTCTCCGGCAGCACCTCCGGAACATAGATGCGGTATTCGAGCCAGTCATTCACTTTGCCCATGCCCAGGGCTTCGAAATGCTCCCCATAATAGGGATAATTGTATTTGAGCAGGAACGAAGAGATGTCGTCGAAGCCTTCAACCACACAGCCCTCGTTGTCAAAGTCCGTGAAGCCGAGGGGACCGGAGATCTTGGTCATCCCATGCTCTTTGCCAAAGGCGATGACGGCGTCCACCAGGGCGCGGGAGACCTCCTTGTCGTCAATGAAGTCCACCCAACCGAAACGTACCTCCTGCTGATTCCAGTCCCGGTTGGCAATTTCATTGATGATAGCGGCGATGCGCCCCGCCACTTTCCCGTCTTTGTATGCCAGGAAAAGGCGGAATTTGCTGTATTTCCCCATGGGATTTTTGGCGGGATCCAGGGAAGCCATTTCATCTGAAAAGAGGCTGGGAACGTAGTAGGGGCAGTTTTTGTATAAATCTAGCGGGAACTTCACGAATGTGCGGAGCTCTTTGCGGGTTTCAACTGCCTTGACAGTTACAGACATAGGTTTAGGCGCGGTTTAGTTTATACTACAAATATAGTAATTTTTAGACAAAAGAAAACCGCATCCCGAAAGAGATGCGGTTGTATCTTTATGCAGGAATACAATCAGTTGACTGCATCAAGGGTAAGGACGGCTGTCCCGTTCATTTCTTTTGTGGAAACATTGATGGTCACGATGGCCTGGTTGGCGCTGAACTCGATCTTGCCGTTGGCCTGGGCGTTGAAGACCTCCTCGGACATGAATTCCTTCAGGTTATAGTTGAAAGAAGTGCCGCTGATCGTCCAGGAGCCTTTGTAGATAAAGCCGCCGGTAAACTGGATCATGATGACGCCGTTGTCCAGTGTGACTTCCTTGACGTCATAATCGGCAATGGGCTTGTCATTGATAACCTCGGGGATATTCACTTTGTGCTCTGTCAGGTAAGCGACGACATCCGTCACGTTCTTGGAACCGGAAAACTTGAAGGTGTGCTTGATGTCGGGTTTGGTGATATTCACCTTCATGGAGTTGAGCTTCCAGCTGCGGGAGGCATAATCCTGCGTGCTGCCGGCCGTGGCACTGGACTTGGTCACCGTTCCGGTACCGCTTCCTTCCGTTCCGTCAGGTAATTTGACAGTGAAGCTATTACCGTCGACGGTTACTGTCAGGATGACTTTGTTGCCGGTCGACAGGCTGTAGGTTTTTCCGTTTACCGTATAGGTGCCATACAGGTACTCGGCGTTCACCGGTGCTTTAACGCCTTCCTCTACGGTCATTACAAAGCGGCCGGAGCGGAAAAACGTAAGTTCATGGATACCCTCTTCACCGACTTTGATAGGGGTTGCGAACTTGGCCGACAGGGCATGGTCTGCTTCCTTGGGAGTAGTGAGCGTGACGGGCTTCAGATCAGATTCGGAACCGCCGTTGTCTTTATTGCCGTTGCAAGCCGCAAAGACCGGAAGGAGGGCTGCAAGGACGGAAATAAAAAAGAGATGTTTTTTCATGGTATACAGTGTTTTGGTTTTCTTAGAAAAGTCTGACGAACAGGCTCAGGTTCATGATGGGCAGGATGGGGAAGGTGTTGGCGCCGGCAATAATCTGAGAAGCGTTTTTGCCCAGTTTTTCGGCCAGTTCGGGATATTTGTCCAGATAAGCCTTGTCCAGGACCACTTCCTTGGCCGAGCCGGAAGAGTAGTTGTAAGAGACGATCTTGGTGCCGCCGGAATAGGCGACGCCCAGGTCGAAAGTGACGCCGACACGGCGCTTGAGCGAAACGGGACGGCCGAAACCGATGCCCACATAGGGCTTGACGACGTTCGAGCCGTATTTCAAATCGAGGAGGATATTGCCGGCAGGGTCGGTGGTGATACCGTAGAATTCAGTATTGGCCTTATCGGAATCCGGAATGGCGGGGGCGCTGGAGTTGGAAAGCGGAGTGCCGGTCAGGTTCAGGATGCCTCCGGGCGTCATGGAGAAGAAAGCACCGGCGGTAAGGCGGAAGGAAGAACTCTTGGAGGGGAAGAAATCGAACATCAGGTGGATGTCACGGTCCTGAATGGAACCGCCGAGCTTGACCTTGTCGATATTCATGCCATTCTCGTGATAGTTGATATTGTCGACCGTGTAGTTAACGGGAGTGATCTCCAGACCGGCTGCCGACTTGGTGAACAGATTGACCAACGGAAGGATGGGATCCAGGAAAGTAAAACCTGCACGTACCTGGAAACGGGGGCCGATGGGAGCGGCAACCTGCAAATCCAGGCCGTCATAACCGAGACCTACGCCCACGGAAACGTGATTGAACATCTGGGTGTCATTCTGTGCGAAAGCAGAAAGGCTCATGAGGGATAGCGCCGCGGCGACTATCATCGATAACGTTTTTTTCATAGGTATCTTTTTGAAGTTTCGACAAATATACACAAATAATTGAAAAAAAGAATAATCCAAAGGTACTAATTATTCATTTTTTATGTGTACATCCATCTGAGGGAACGGGAATTGGATACCGTAGCGGTCCGGCAGCTGCATATAAATGGCTTCCGTAAGGGCAAAACGGGCCGTCCAGTAGTCGGGCGTCTTCACCCAGGCTCGGATCACAAAGTTCACGCTGCTGTCTCCGAGGTCAGTCAGCGCGGCCATGGGGTCGGCGGCGCCTGGCGTCTTGCTGTCAAGGAACTGCGGGATGGAGCGGACAATCTCGAGCACGGCATCTTTAACCGCTTGTGCATCAGACCCATAGGCTACGCTGACGGGAACGTCGACCCGGCGCAGATCCTTTGCCGTGACGTTGTTGATGTTCCCGTTGGAAAGGGCTCCGTTGGGCAGGATGATTTCCCGGTTGTCGACGGTCAGAATCTTGGTACTGACGATATTCACTTCTTTCACGGTGCCGGCAAAACCCTGAGCCTCAATGTAATCGCCTACCTTGAAGGGCTTGAACAGCAGGAGCATGATGCCGCCGGCGAAGTTCTGCACGGTCCCGCTCAGGGCCATGCCGATAGCCATGCCGCCGGCAGCCAGCAGTGCCGCCAGGGAAGTGGTGTTTACGCCCAGCGCACTGACGGTGATGACAATGAGGATCACCCACAGGCCGATGGAAACCAGGCTGTCCACGAACGTGGTGAGCGTCGCTTCCGCTTTCCTTCGTGCAAGCATGCGTCCGACAGCCCGCCGGATGACGCGGATAAGCCATGCGCCGATGATGTAGATCAGGAGGGCGCCCAGCACTTTGAGTCCGAAGTGGATAGCCTGTTCCCCGAGTTCCGCGAGCATTTCACGGGGCGGGGTGTTCATGATTTTTTCGGCGATCTGCTGATTTTTGTTGATCAGGGAGTCTGCGTCAAATTGGACGGTGGGGATGGATTGGAACAATAGCATAAATTACAGGTTCATGACAAGATAGGTAAAATACGCGGCGAAGAGCAGCAGGAAAAGCGCGCCGTCCAGCCGGTCCACTTTGTTGCGGGCGCCCACATAGCAGGAAGTCAGCAGCACAAGGGCACTCACGATGAGGGCGCCGAGGTCTACGTAGGAGATGCCTGCAAACGACAGGGGATGGATCAGGGCCGATCCGCCCAGGATCAGCAGGATGTTGAAAATATTGGAGCCGATGATGTTCCCGAGGGCCAGCTGGCCTTTTTTCTTGGCGGCGGCGGCAATGCAGGTGGCCAGTTCCGGCATGGACGTCCCACCGGCGAGGATGGTGATGGCGACAAATTTGTCGGACATCCCGACGGCATGCGCGATCGCGGTGGCGGAATTGACGAACAGGTTGCCGCCGAAGATGAGGGCGGCAAGGCCGCCGGCCACCATCAGGAGGGCCAGCCAGAGCGGGGGAGTCTTCTTGCCGTCGGCCTCCTCGGCCTTCTCGGGGGTGTTCTGGCGGAGGCTCATCCACATATACCCAAGGAAAAGGGCGACGAGGATGGCGCCGTCCACCCGGGAAAGGCCGTCAGTCCCGAAGCCCAGCAGCGTGTGCTCCAGGCCCAGCACGATCAGAAGGACCGTAATGAGGATATTCATGGGAACATCCTTTTTCCGGTTGTCGGAAGTGATGGGCATGGGCAGGATGAGGGCGGTGATTCCCAGGATCAGCAGTGTGTTGAAAATATTGGAACCTACGACGTTGCCGATGGAGATGTCGGCATTTCCTTGCGCCGCGCCGATGAAACTGACCACCATTTCAGGGGCCGATGTCCCCATGCCTACGATGGTGAGGCCGATGACAAACTCGCTGAGGCCCACGCGGCGTGCCAGCGACGATGCTCCTTCTACCAGATAGTCGGCCCCGAAAACAACCAGGGCGAGGCCGGCCAGAAGCAGGATAATCTCTAAAAACATACGCTCTTTTTAAAAACAGCTGCAAAATTAGTAAATCTTGCAGATTTTGCCTACATTTGTGATGTACTGAAAACTAAATTTAACATGAAACGCGCTCCGCTGGGCAGGATCCTTCTTCTGCTGCTGTCGGCTTGCATCCTTGCAAGCTGTGAGGAGCCCGTCCCCGTCAAACCTTCCCCCAAAGGGCCGGTAGACCCGGAAACCGAGCCTGTCCTCCGCGTACAGATTCCCGGCGCCTACGGCGTAAAAGGGGGAGACCAGGTGCTTCAGCTTTCCCGCCAGAGCAGCATCCTCACGTATGGGAAGACCTTTTCCTACCGCATGCTGGACCCTGCCACCCTCACGGTCGTGTCCCTGACCGGGCTTCCTGTCGGCCTGGATACGGGTGACAAGGTTTCATTTCAGTACCGCCTTTCCCGCAGGGGAGTCACGCTGGCATCGGAATCCTTTGAAGACGTCCCGGTGCTGCTGGTCAGTGACAAGCGTGCCTGGCTCAAGAAAGACGACAACACCTTCTTTGTCCTGGATCTGCTATGAGAAAGGCCCTCGCGTGCATACTGACGGTACTGCTGTCAGCCGTCCTTTCCGCCGCTCCGGTAAAGAGGGAAGCGGCCGGGCAGCCCCGGTATCTGGTTGTCCTGGTGGAATTCAAGGATCTTTCCTTTACAGTGGGCCAGCCGGCGGAAGCCTTCTCGGAGCGCTTCAATGCTTCCGGCGCGTCGGTGCGGAGCTATTTTTCTGACAATTCCCTCGGGCGCTATGTGCCGGACTTCGATGTCGTCGGTCCTGTCCGGCTGGACAAAAATGTCTCCGCCTACGGCCGCGACGTGATGGAAAACGGCGTCCGGACCGGCGACCTGGCTCCTGAAAAAGCCCTGTACGACGCCTGCACCCTTCTGGATGCCGACGTGGACTTCTCCCGGTACGACCAGGATGCCGACGGCAAGGCCGACCTGATCCTCGTGGTTTTCGCCGGCTATGACCAGGCGGAAGGCGGCCCCTCCCAGACCCTCTGGTCCCACCAGTGGGACGCTTCCGTCACGGATTATCCCGAAGTGGCCGGCGCCATCTTCGACGGGGTGCGCCTGGGTCCCTGCGTCTTTGTGTCGGAACTGCGGGGAAAAAGCGGGTCGCAGATGAGCGGAATCGGCCCGGCGTGCCATGAAATCGGACATTTTCTGGGACTTCCGGATTTCTATGATACGGACGGCGCCGTTTCCGGCAATGCCGGCGGCGTGTACGGATTCTCCGTGATGGGACAGGGTCTCTACAACAATAGCGGAGACACGCCGCCCTATATGAACCTCCTGGAAAAGAGCATCTTAGGATGGGTGGAAGAAGAGATTCCGCTGCTTCCGGATGGGATTGTGTCCCTTGGGCCCGTACAGGAAGGGAAGGCTTTCCGGAGCCTTACCGGGACGGAAGGGGAGTACTTCCTTTATGAGTACCGCAGCAGCACCGGATGGGATGCAGCGCTTCCGGAAGGCCTGCTGATCTATCACGTGGACCAGTCCGACCGCCTGGTGGGCGGTGTCCCGGCCGGCGAACTCTGGTGGGACTGGCGTCCCCGCAATGCGGTCAACGCATCGGCAGAGCACCCGTGCTATTATGTGATTCCGTCGGCCGATGTCCGGGCCCTGGCGTTTGACGCCACGATGGCGGCCGGCAACATTGTCTTTCCCGGACTGGGGAAACTGATTTATTATGAGCCCGTTGACTGGGAAGGGGAGTATACCGGCGTCCAAATCACCAACATCTCCCTCTCCGGCGGTGCGGCGAACTTCCATGTGCTGACCGGTGCGCAGGCCAATATCAACGGTATTGTCCGCGACGCCGGCGGTGAGCCCCTTGCCGACGTGGAAGTATCCTTGGAGGGCATCGAATCGGCCGCCACCCGTTCCGAGGAAGACGGATTCTTCCGGCTGGACATTCCTCAGGACGTGGACGAGAAGATCTTCTCGCTGTCGGCCTCCAGACACGGTTTCCGTCCGCAGACGGTGGAAGTGGCCCTGAACGACCACCGGATGATGAGCGTCCCCATAGAATTGCGGCGCGAAGGGCAGGCCGACAGTTTCCCGCTCTTCAAATACGACCGGCATGCCTCCATGGGCTATTTCTCGCAGACCGGCGTCCTTTGCGCCGTGCGTTTTACCGTGCAGGACCTGGCCCCGTATGTGGGGCAGCGGCTGTCGGAGATTTCGTTCTACCCTTATCTGCAGCAGGGCTTTGAAGATGACGTCTATGTGACGGTGGATTTCGGGGATAGGCGGGTCCTGAACCGACTGGTGGAGCCCCTGGCCGTGGGGCCTTATTTCCAGAATTCCGTCGACATTTCGGACGCGGACCTCGTGATTCCGGAAGGGGTGGAAATCTACATTGGGTATGGGTCGGCCTCTTCCAGCCCGCTTTTCTATGCCGGTACGGTATATCCGGCGGCCAAAGGGAACAGCTTTTACAGTCCTTTCAGCCTGGACCGTTCCTCCTGGAAAGACCTTTATGTGAAGAGTGCTGGGATTTATATGGATGTCGCGCTTTCCGGTGTGGTGTCCGAGGTCATGGACGTGCAGGATCTGGGACAGCTCGGCTATCACTATATCCAGCCGGGTAGCGGAACTTATAAGGCAGGGGAGCGATTCCCGCTGGAACTGTCCGAATCTTCCCACGCTGCGCTGTCTTCCGTTTCCTGGTACTATGACGACGCGGCCGTGAACGCTTCTTCCGTGGTTCTCACAGAAGGTACGCACACCGTCCAGGCCCGTCTGAAATACCGTGACGGGCGGGAGGAAATACTTGAACTTTCACTTAAGGTAAACTAAGCCTTTCTCTTGAGGGCTACTACGTTCTCTACATGCATGGTGTGGGGGAACATGTCCACGGGCTGCACGGCCGTGATCACGTAGTCGCGACACAGGACGGCGAGGTCGCGCGCCTGTGAGGCGGGGTTGCAGCTGACGTAGACCATCCGAGCCGGCGCCGCTTTCAGGATCACCTGGGCGACGTCCGGGTGGATGCCGGCACGCGGCGGATCCAGGATAATGACGTCCGGTTTGCCGTGGGCATGGATGAAGGCCTCGTTCAGGACGTCCTTCATGTCGCCGGCAAAGAATTCGCAATTGGTGATTCCGTTGGCCCGGGCATTCAGTTCCGCGTCGGCAATGGCTTCCGGAACATATTCAATGCCAATGACTTTGCTGGCTTTTTTGCTGACAAACTGGGCGATGGTTCCGGTTCCGGTATACAGGTCATACACCACTTCGTGTCCTTCGAGGGCGGCGAATTCCCGCGCTACGCTGTACAGGCGGTAGGCCTGCCGGGAATTGGTCTGGTAGAAGGATTTGGGGCCGATCTTGAAACGGAGGCCTTCCATGCTTTCGTAAATGGCGTCTTCGCCTTTGTACAAGACAGGGGACTGGTCCGCGATGGAGTCGTTCAGTTTTTCGTTGATGACGTAGTAGAGACTGGTGACCTGCGGGAACTGGGCTAAAATGGCGTCCAGAAGCGCTGTGCGGGCGTTTTTGTCTTCCCGGGCCAGGCAAATAATCAGCATGACCTGCCCGTCTTCCGTCGTTCGGACGAACATATTGCGGAAGAAACCGTGGTTTTCCCGGATATTGTAGAATTCCAGGCCGTTATTCAGGCAATACTGCTTGATGAACAGGCGGATGGCGTTGGACGGTTCCGGCTGCAGGTGGCACTCCCGGATGTCCAGGACTTTGTCGAAAAACTTGCCCACATGGAATCCCAGGCCCGGTTCTGTCAAATCCGGATTCTCATTTTTGAGGAGCCAGCGTTTGTTGGATGCGCTGAATTCCAGCTTGTTACGGTAATACTGGGTTTTTTCCGAGGGCAGTGTGGGCCGGATTTCCGGCACGTCCAGATGGCCGATTCTGACCAGCTGGTCTTCCACCTGCTGGCGTTTCGCTTCCAGCTGCATGTCATAGGGGAGCGGCTGCCATCGGCACCCGCCACAGGTGCCAAAATGCTCGCAGAAGGGCTCCAGACGGTCTTTTGAAGGGCTTACGATCCGTTTGATGAAGCCCTCCATATAATTTTTCTTCTTCTTGTATACCTGGATGTCTACCACATCGCCAGGGACGGCGAAGTCTACAAATACCACCATTCCGTCCACATGGGTGAGGGCTTTGCCTTCCGCGGCGACGGCTTCAATGGTAACGTTTTCCAGCACGAGGTCAATCTTTTTCTTCCGGACCATACGCGCAACTTAACATAATATAAATTGTGTAACAATTAGGCCAATTCCTCTTTGGAGAGCACGGGATTGCTGTAAATGTGCAGCAGGATGTCTTTGAGGTCGGCCTGGTTCAGCTCCGGTTCAACGCTGGAAAGCTGTTTCTCGATGTAGGCTTCGAATGCTTTGCGGTCCTCGGGCGTGTATTGGGATGCGTATTTGTCTGTGCCGTTTACCCAGTCGTACGCAATGTAATTGGTTTTCCAGAGTTTGTAGCCCTCGATGATGCGGCGGTTCATGACGCCGCGGATCTTCTGGTAGCGGTCGTTCTTGTCGCAGATGGCGGCGTCCTGGATTTCGGCTTCCGTGAGCGGATCGTCGATGTTGATGTGCACGTTGCCTTTTTTCTGACGGATGCCGGTAACAATGCTCTCCAGGTCTTCCGTTTCGCGTTTTACGTATTTCTGGGTGCGGGAAATCAGCAGTTCGCGGGCTTTCAGGATGTCGCAGGGCTCGTATTCATAGGAAATGCTGACCGGAACCAGGTGCAAATCCATGAAATTCTGCACGAAATCCTTTTCTCCGCTCATGTCCAGCATCTTCAAAAGACCCTGCTCAGTGGTGTCCAAGCCGTCTTTTGTGCGTCCCTGGCGCTGGGCAATCCAGACCGAACTGCGGTTGGACGTGATGGTTTCACGGATATAGCGGGACAGCAGCTGGCTGCTCAGATACAGTTCCCTGGCCGATATGCCGCGGATGACCTTGATCATGCGGTTGGAGCGGATAAGGAGCTCTACCGACTTGTGTTTCAATAAGTTATCGCCGACGCAAATCTGCGTTTCCGGCAGATGGTTCTGCTGCAGGATGATCTGCAGGAAAGCCGGATCCAGAATGATGTCGCGGTGATTGGACATGAGGACATAGCGATTCCCCTGCCGCTCCATCTGTTCCAGGATGGAGATTCCCTTGTAGGAAAACGCTTTGACGCTGGTGTCCACTACCCAGTGAATGGCTTTGGACATGACGATTCCCTGGAATTCGTCGACCGTGTGGATGTTGCGCAGTACATCCCGCAGGAACGTGGGTTCACGGTCCGGGAAGATGAAATGCGAAATCCAAGGCGTGTTGGGATGGTTGCTCAGCCGGGTTAAAGCGGCAGCAGCCTCTTCGTCATTAAAGGGAGCGATATCACTGAATTCTGACAAATCTGCCATAATGAAAAGATTCTAGACTTTTACAAAGATACAAAAAAAACGGCTCAAATCACATTCTTTCCAGCAAAGAACTGTCTCCGTAGCTCAAGAAGCGGAAATCGTGTGCCAGGGCGTAGGAGTAAATCGTGCGCCAGTCCCCTTTCACGAAGGCCGATATCAGCAGGATCAGGGTGCTTTCCGGCTGGTGGAAATTAGTGACCAGATAGCTCACGAGGCGGAATTCGAAGCCGGGAACGATGATGATGCGCGTGCCCGCCACCAGCGCATCTTTTCCGCTGCGCTCCAGATAGCCGATGATGGCATCCAGGGCTTCCTCCGTGCTGTACGGGTATTCGCGGGTGTAGGGTGCCCACTGTTCGACGTCGGCCGGCTGACCGGTTTCAATGCAGCTGACACCGATATAATAGAGGGATTCCAGGGTGCGGACCGACGTGGTGCCTACTGCGATGACCGGTTCTTTCCGGTCCCTGAGCCGCTCCAGAAGGGCTTTGGATACCACGAAAGGCTCCCGGTGCATGGGATGCTCCGACACCAGCGAGCTTTTCACGGGAAGGAAGGTCCCCGCCCCGACATGCAGGCAGACGGTTTCCATGTCAATCCCCTTCTCCCGGATGGCATTCAGCACGTTTTCCGTAAAATGGAGACCGGCTGTGGGCGCAGCCACGGAGCCGCGGATATGGGCATAGAGCGTCTGATAGCGCTCCGAATCGATGGCTTCGGACTCACGGTTCAGGTACGGAGGAATGGGTACCGTCCCGGCCACTTCCAGTACGCGGGAGAAGGCCGATCCGTCTTTCCAGGTGAACCGGACCGTGCCGGTTTGGCCATCCCGGCCTTCCAGCGTGGCTTCCAGTCCCAATGCGGCGATGGCCGCATCCTGCTCCGGGTTATAAAGGTGGAGCCGGTCGGCCTTCCATTTCTTGGCGTTGCCGATCACGCATTTCCAGCTGCAGGAAAGCGTGGCGGAAAAGGCCGTATTGTATTCTACGGGATTTACAGGCTCCAGGCAGAAAACTTCGATGATGGCTCCGGTCTCCCGTTGAAAATGCAGACGGGCAGGTACCACTTTGGTATCATTGAATACCATGATGGCTTTCTCCGGCAGAAGCTCAGGCAGATTGCGGAAGATATATTCCCGGACTTCCCCATTTTTGTAATGCAGCAACTTGGATGCATCACGTTCTTTAAGGGGATATTTCGCTATCCTGGCATCGTCCAGGCCATAATTGTAGTCTTCGATATGGATTTCAGGAATCATCAGAATCGTAAATTTTACGCAAAGTTACACTATTTATCGGGATTTGGGAAATCTCGCGGAGAAAACCCTTTTCCCTGTGTTGATGTTTACAAATACGAACTGATTCTTCTTGTCGTTGTGTTTAATTTTGTGAAAACATGTTCTAGGGATGAAATTTGTTTTAACAGAGCCGCTAAAACTATATAAAGAATTTTTATGGCTTGTTTTAGCTTGTTTATAAGTTGCATAAAATCAGTTATTTAACAATATTTATTTGAAACTGAGATAAAATCAAAACTCCCCTATCGCTGTCATAGTGTTTGAGAATGTGCTGATTTTCGACAATTAATAGTAATTATTTCTCTAAATATCAGTATTTTATATTCTCTAACTAAATTATAACTTAATCTATATTTCAGTCTTCTGCTCCCCTATTCTTTGTCTTGGGTGCACAATCTTCATTTGTATTTCAGAAATGATTTGTTTATTTTTGTGAAGTTTAATTTTGGAATTATGAACCGACGTCTTTTGCAATTCCTGCAAGCGGAAAACATTACGCAGACGCAGTTGGCCGACACGCTCTCCGTCGCCCGCGGCAGTGTCTCGCACATTCTGGCCGGACGCAACAAGCCCGGATACGATTTCCTGGAAAGCCTTCTCCTGCATTATCCCCTCTTGAACCTGGACTGGCTTATCACGGGTAAAGGCCGCATGTACAGAGATATGGACGCGGAATCCTCCTCTGAAGGTGTTCAAATGGGTCTTTTTCCCCCTCAGACCCCTTCTTCCGGCCGTCGTGTAGAGCGGATCCTGGTCTTCTATTCCGACAATACCTATCAGGAGTTCCATACTACGGAATAATTTAGTAACTTTGCATCCGAAAGCCGTGATGCATGATGTTTTCATTCTTTAAAAAGAATAGCCAACTTCTTGAAACAGAAGTAGCTGGAATTACATTCCGGAACCCCTTGGGTGCAGATACCCCCAAGGAGAGACGCACGGGTTTCATTACGCTGACTCCCCCGAAAGAACATATCCTGGACTGGATTGCCCAGCTGCAGGATTTCAAGGGCGAGACTGTACTCGCCGTCAATATCAACAACCAGATCGTCCGCAGTTTCTCCCTGGTCTACGATTTTGCCGACCTGATCATCGTTGACCCGGATTCCGACGCCGGAATCGATGCTGCCGATCTGTACGAAACGCACGTCCTCCTGGACGAGATCGTGAGTCTGCGCCTCTGTTATGAGCATTATACGCCGGTTTTTCTGCGTCTTTCCCATGGACTTACGCACGACGAAATCCAGTCTCTGCTGTCTACCTGCCAGCTTTGCGGTGTGGACGGCATCGCGGTTTCCGGACTGCGCCTCCTTGCCGAGGTACGGGAGATTACCCGCGGAAGACTCCCGCTCATCGCCGTTGCCGACAATGCGGAAGAAGCCCTGCAGGCCCTTTCCGCCGGCGCCTCTCTGGTGGAAACCCATCTGCGTGGCCCTGCCCTGTTTAAACTACTGAAAACTCTTGAAAATCAAGCTTCTCAGACAAAATGATTCAAGCAAGTATCGTCACGATCGGTGACGAAATCCTGATTGGACAAGTGCTGGACACCAATTCCCAGCATCTTGCCCGTGCTTTGGAAGAAAACGGAATCCATGTCGTCCGCATGCTTTCTATCGGCGACAATGCCGCGGAAATCGAACGCATCCTGACGCAGGAGCTTTCCACGAGCGCACTTGTATTCACGACGGGCGGTCTTGGGCCTACCAAAGACGATATCACCAAGCCTGTCCTGGCCCGCATTTCCGGAAGCAAAGGCTATGTCGAGCACCCCGGCCAGTTGGAAATGGTGCACAAGATCCTGCGCAGCCGCGGCCTGGATGTACTGCCCGTCAACCTGGCGCAGGCTCAGGTTCCCGATAAGGCCGAAGTAATTGTCAATCAACTCGGTACGGCTCCTATTATGGTGTTCCGCAACGTGAACGGCGGCGGTACGCTCTATTCCCTTCCCGGCGTCCCGCACGAAGCCGTCGGCGCTATTCCGCTCCTGATGGACGATATCAGGAAGCACCAGAAAACCGGAAGCATCCGGCACAGGAACCTGATGGTCTACGGTATTGCCGAATCGGCCCTTTCCGAGCTGATTGCTCCGTGGGAAGACGCCCTGCCGAAGGATATGCACCTGGCGTATCTCCCCAACCCGCTTACCGGCATTCGTTTACGCCTGTCGCTGTATGGCGATGAGTCGGGAGAAGGTGATGCCCGCATGGATGCACAGATCGCGGTCCTGAAGGGCCTGCTGGGGCATCTGCTGTATGCCGACAGAGACTCCGACCTGGAAACCGAGGTCGGACGTCTGCTGAAAGCCGGCGGGAAGACCCTCTCTGCGGCAGAGTCCTGCACGGGCGGAGAGATTGCCCATCTGATCACCTCGGTTGCCGGTTCGTCGGCTTACTTCCTGGGCTCGGTGACGTCGTATGCCGTCTCTGTCAAAGAGAAGGTCCTCGGCGTTCCGGCCGACGTCATAGAAAAACACGGTGTCGTCAGCAGCGAAGTGGCCGCCGCCATGGCGGAAGGTGTCCGCTCCCTGACGGGCAGCGATTATGCTGTGGCTACGACAGGTCTGGCCGGCCCTGGCGGAGATGAGTTCAATCCGGTCGGAACGGTATGGATTGGAGTCACCGGTCCGCACGGAACCCGGACGGTCCGGCACAGTTACAAAAATGACCGGAAGCGCAATATCGAGCGGTTTGCAGCTTCCGCCCTGGATTTCCTGCGTCAAATGCTGGAAGAAGACCTAAGTCTTTGATATAAAAGAAAAGAAACACAAATGTTTATTGGTGTAACATTTGTGTTTCTTTTTCTGCTAAAATACCTAACGTTCTATTTCTGAGCAGTTTATGATTCTGGAATAAACTGCCATCAAATTCTCCCCTGCTATCTTCCGGATGGCATTTTCCGAGTAATTCCGGCGGCGCATTTCTTCGAAAAGGTGCCCCATTTCCGACGCGTTTTCCAGTCCTTCCGGCGGAATCAGAATCCCGTCGAAGTCCGTGCCGATTCCAACATGGTCCAGTCCTGCCATCGCAACTGCATGGTCGATATGGTCCACGACTTCCTTTACGCCTGGCCGCCAGATGGTCCGCATCTTGTCCTGCATCCGATGCCAATTCCTTACAGCCTCGCGGTCGGAGGGATGGGCGATGAAGGCCGCCTCTGCTGCGTCGGCTTCGTCCATGATGGCCGTGTCTTCCTTCCGTGCGGCAAATTCGTCGGACAGGAAAGAAGGACAGAAGTTGATGCCCACGTAGCCGTCCTTCTCTCCCAGTGCCTTGAGCATGTCGTCGGTCAGGTTGCGCCGATGGCCGCAAAGCGCGCGGCAGCAGGAGTGTGTGGCTACGATCGGAGCGCGGGACAGCTCGATGCAGTCCCAGAACGTCTTGTCCGACGCATGGGACAGGTCTATCATCATGCCCAGCGAATTCATCTCGGCCACCACTTGACGGCCGAAAGGGCTGAGCCCGTTCCATTTTTTCCCTTCGGCGGCGCAGTCGGCAATCGCGTTGTCGCCATTGTGCGTGAGCGTGATGTAACTCACGCCCAGGCGGTAAAAGGTGCGCAGCATGGAAAGGGATTCCTGAATGGGCGACCCGTTCTCCATGCCGATGAAAAGGGACAGCAAGCCGTTCCCGGCGTTTTCTTCCGCTTCTTCCGGAGTGAACGCCAGGGCTGCGCAGTCCGGATTCTCGTCGACGGCGTCATAGACGGCGGAGAGCATCTGCAGGGCATAGCGCGTTGCACTGTCCGGTGCCATGTCGGCCGGTGTATATAGGGCAAAAAATGCCCCTGAATACTCCCCTGCCCGCATTTTCGGCAAATCCAGATGTGCGTATGGATTGTCTATGCCGATGTTGCGCAGCCGCATCAGCTGCGACGGAGTATCTACATGCGAGTCGTAAATCATTATTTGTTATTGGCACCCAGCGGAGCCAGGGTTGATTTAACAATCTTTCCGATCTTGATGGCGGGAGTACCTGTAAAGTACAAGGAGGAACCGCCGACCAGCGTGGCGTCGATGAGCTCTTCCACCGTGACTTCCGCCTTGGACGATCCGCTCATGTCGGCTTCCAGGGTTTTCACTTCAAAACCGTTGGCGTCAATCTTGGAATTCCGTTCCGATTTAATCATCATAGAAGGAGATTCACCGATGATAGATAGGTTTGAATTCCCTTCCATTTGAAGTATTACTTTATTTGCTTTCTGAGAATAGGAGATCTTGGCTCCCCCAGCACCGTTGATGGTGGAAGTCTCACAGTCGCCGCTGAGGGTGACGGAGGAATTGCCGGAAGCGGAGCAGACCATTTCCTTTGCATTGCCGATCACCTTCAGGTTGGAATTCCCTTCCGTATAAAATTCCAGTTTGTTGTCAACGTTCACATTCAGGGAGACCTGGCTGTTCTTTTTCATGTTCAAGGTGATGGAGGCGGCTGTAATGGGAAGGGTCTTGATCTGTGCATTGTCCGCGAGGCTTATTTCAACGGTATTGCCTACAAACTCGTCCGTTGCGATAAGGGAGGAATTGTCCGTCAGGGTGATGCCGCTGATTTCCGGCACATAGACGGTTGCGCGGAAAATGGCTTTGGGAGCGCCACGGCCCTTGAAAAGCTTTTTTACGTCCTTCGGAACCGCTTTTTCGTCATAGGTGACGTAGAGGGTTTTGGAACGGACGTATACCTGAACATACGGAGACAGGACCTTGTCGGCCGTTATTTTTGCATTGTAGGCACCCTTGGCAAGGGTCACCTCGAAGTTGTCGGTGACGTTGATGCTGTTGAACTCGCCTACGGGGAGTGTTTTCTCTTCCAGCTGAGCCGTGTACTGAGCGTGCGCTGCAAATACTGATGCGATGGTGCAGATAACAACCATCAAGGTTTTGTGAATGAATGTTTTCATATAGCAAGTATTTTAGCTTTCCATTTGTTCCATCAATGTGGTCCATTCTTCGGTGAACGCATCCAGGTCCCGTTTCAGGGTCAGGTATTCCCGCGTGAGTTCCATCACGTCGGTGTCCTGCCCGGGTTGGGAAAGGACGGTCTCGATTTCCTTCATCCGCTCTTCCCGCTTTCCGATCTCTTTTTCCAGGAAGTCAATGCGGTTCCTGACCTTGCGCTGCTCCTTGGAAACGAATTTCTGCTGCTGGAACTGACGTTTGGCTTCCGTCTTCTCTTCCGGCCGCACAGCCGTGTCTTTCTGTTCGCTTTTCCGCTCCAACTCCTGCAGGCTTTCCAGTTTCCTCTTCTCCAGGAAATCCTGTACGGAACCCAGGTGTTCCCAGACCCGTCCGTCCCGGAACTCGTAGAGCTTGTCTACCAGGCCATCCAGGAAATCACGGTCGTGAGATACGACAATAAGCGTGCCGTCGAAAGAGCTAAGTGCCTGTTTCAGTACATCTTTCGAACGGATGTCCATGTGGTTGGTGGGTTCATCCAGCGCAAGGACGTTGCAGGGAGACAGCATGAGTTTGGCCATGCCCAGCCGGGCTCTTTCTCCGCCACTGAGGACGGAAACCTTCTTGTCAATGTCTTCGCCCTTGAAAAGGAAAGCGCCCAGCAGGTCCCGCAGTTTGGTGCGGATCTCCCCTACCGCTACCCGGTCCAGCGTGCCGAAAACGGTTTCGGAAGGATCCAGGATGTCTTCCTGGTTCTGGGCATAATAGCCAATCTGGACGTTGTGGCCCAGCTTTGCCTCGCCGCCGAAAGGCTCCAGTTCCCTCATGATAACGCGCATCAGCGTCGTCTTTCCCTCGCCGTTGCGGCCGATCAGGGCCACTTTTTCGCCCCGTTTGATTTCTATGTCGGCATGGGAAAAGACCACCTTTTCGGGATAGCCGACGGTAAGGTCGGCCCCTTTGAAGACAATGTCTCCGGAACGCTGTGCAGGAGGGAATTTCAAGCTCAGGCGGGTGTCATCCGTCTCGTCTATCTCTATCCGGTCCAGCTTTTCCAGGGCCTTGATGCGGGACTGCACCTGGTTGCTCTTGGTGGGTTTGTAGCGGAAGCGGTTGATGAAATCTTCCGTCTTTTCGATCATCCGCTGCTGATTCTCGTAGGCGGCCGTCTGTTGGGCCAGCCGCTCGGCGCGTAAGGTAACGTACTGGCTGTAAGGGACTTTATAGTCGTGAATGTGCCCCAGAAGGATTTCCACCGTCCGGGTGGTCACATTGTCCAGGAATTTGCGGTCGTGAGAAACCAGAAGCACTGAACCCCGGAAGGCCTTCAGGTAGTCTTCGAACCACTCGATCGATTCGATGTCCAGATGGTTGGTGGGTTCGTCCAGCAGCAGGACGTCGGGACGGGCCAGCAGGATTTTCGCCAGCTCGATGCGCATGTTCCAGCCCTGGGAGAAGGTTTCCGTGTTGCGGTCCAGTTCGTCGGCCTTGAAACCCAGGCCGAAGAGGACGCGTTCCGCCTGGGCCCGGGGCGATACGCCGGATTCCAGCGCCAAGGCATCGTTAAGTTCGTTGAGCCTGTCAATCAGGGCGGCATATTCGGCCGATTCGTAGTCGGTGCGAAGGGCCAGTTTTTCGGTAATGCGCCCCATCTCCTGCTCCATCTCATGGATGTAGCTGAAAACCGAGAGCACCTCGTCGATGACGGAGTGGCCGCGGTGATGCTCCATGATCTGGGGAAGATAGCCTATCCTTACGCCCGCGGGCTTGTCTACGCTGCCTTTCGTGGGCGCCTGTTCGCCGGTAATCAGCTTCATGAGCGTAGACTTTCCGGCTCCGTTCTTCCCCACCAGGCCAATCTTGTCGCTTTCACTGATGTGGAAGCTGACCGTGTCCAGCAGGGTGAAACTCCCGAAGGAGACTGTGACATTGTTGACGGAAATCATTTCTTACAAAGCAGGATTGACAATTCAAACAAGCCGTATAGCGGAATGGCCAGGACAAACATGGAAAACGGGTCGCTTGGTGTGATGAAAGCAGCTAGTATTAAGACAATTACAAAAGCATACTTTCTCCACTGCTTTAACTGATGCCGCTGCAGGATTCCCAGGCTGGAAAGCGCCAGGATCACCGTGGGAAACTCGAACAGGAGGCCGATCAGAAACACCATCGAGGTGAAAAGCGACATATACGATCCCAGCGAGATGGTATTGACGATGGCGTCACTGACCGAGAAGTTCACAAAGAAGATCAGGCACACCGGCAGCACGATGAAATACCCCACGGCGACTCCCAGATAAAACAGTCCGGAAGAGATGAGGAAGGCTGTCCGGACGGCTTTCCGTTCATTGTCGTACAGGGCCGGCGCGATGAATTTCCAAATCTCGTAGATCAAATAAGGAAAAGCCAGCACAACTCCGCATAGGAGAGATACTTTCAGATAGACAAAGAATTGCGCAGACAGTTCAATGTTGATCAGCTCCATGGAGAAATCCACGCCGGGCAGCCGGTACAGGGGGAAATCGGCCCTGGTGGGCCAGAGGACAGCCTGAAAAAGGGGTTTCGGGAAAAACAGGAAGACGGCGGAGACAGCCGCAATGGCGAGAACCGAGCGGAACAGGGTTCCCCTCAGCTCTTCCACATGGTCCCAGAAGGACATTTCTGCGTCCTTCCCTGCCACTTTACTGTTTCTCGGCGTTATCGCTGTCCGTCGGCTCCTTGATTTCCTTTTCCACCTCGTTCATCCCCTCTTTGAAGCTTTTGACACCTTTCCCGACTCCTTTCATCAGTTCGGGAATTTTCTTTCCGCCGAACAGAAGGACAATCACGGCTACGATGGCCACGATTTCCCAAGTGCCCAGCATGATAATCAGAGGATAAGCAGTCATTTTATCGTTCGTTTATGAATTGTTCAAACAGTTTGACAACCGGTTCCGGGCAGCGGACCGGCCGGAAGGTGGTTTTGTCCAGGAATCCGAGGACCACGGTTCCTTCCGCACAGAGGGCGCCGTCCTGGTTATGGACAGCCTGGGCAATCGTCATTTTTGCCATGGGAATCTTGTCTACCCGGGCTGAGGCCGTGAGGATGTCCCCCATCTTGGCCGGATGCTTGAAATGACATTCCACGGAAACGATGGGAACGACGACGCCCAGCTCCTTTTCGCACTTTTCAATCGGAAAGCCCAGCTGGACCATCATCTCATCGCGGGCCAGTTCGAAGTAGCGGATATAGTTGGAGTGATGAACCACTGCCATCTGGTCCGTTTCGTAGTATCTGACCGGGAATGTAGTCTGGAAAAGAGCCATAACAAAAATGTTACGAGTGTTAACAACTTTGTTTTACTTACTTTGTTTCAGCTGGTTTATCTTTAATTGAAGACTTTCAATCTTGGAGAGGGAGTCCGCCTCTTTTTTGCGCTCATTCTCAATGACGGCAGCCGGAGCATTGGCTGTAAAGCGCTCGTTGGAGAGTTTGGCCCGTACACCGGCGAGGAATTTCTGCAGATATTCCAGGTCTTTCTGTGCTTTTTCAAGCTCCTCCTGCACGTTCACCAAACCGTTCAGCTGAACGAACACTTCCACGGTGCGGACCATGAATCCGACCCCCTGTCCGTTGCCGAAGGAGTCGGCAAGCGTAACGTGGGCGACGGCCATTTTCTCCACCAGCGGGATCAGTTCTGCCTGGAAGGAGCCTTCTTTGATCAGGACGTCGAGCACTTCCTTCGGAGGAATGTTGCGCTGGCTGCGGACGCCGCGGATTCCGTTGATGGTTTCCATGGCAAGGGCGATCTGTTCCAGAAGCTGCGCATCGGCGGCGCCGGCCTTCGGAGAAGCGGCGAAGAGGATGGTCTCCCCTTCCTTCCGGGGGGCGATGTCCTGCCAGAGCTCTTCCGTAATGAAAGGCATCACCGGGTGGATGAGCCGCAGCAGCGTCTCGAAGAAATCCAGCGTAGCCTTGTAGGTGACGGAATCTACCGGTTGGCCGAAGGCAGGCTTGATGGCCTCGAGGTACCAGGAGCAGTAGTCGTCCCAGAAGAGTTTATAAATGGTCATCAGGGCATCGGAGATGCGGAATTTGCTGTAATGGTCTTCCACCAGGGCGATGGTGTCGGACAGTTTGGCCGAGAACCATGCCACGGCAAGCTTGGCAACGGGGCTCTGCTCAAGCGACGGGTCCACGCTGAAGCCTTTCACCAGGCGGTAGGAATTCCAGATCTTGTTGCAGAAAGCAGCCCCCTGCTTGACCTGAGCCTCATCATAGAAAATGTCATTGCCCGCGCTGGAGCAAAGGAGCATGCCGATTCGGACGGCGTCGGCCCCGTAGGTTTTGATCAGTTTCAGCGGATCCGGCGAATTGCCGAGGGTTTTGCTCATCTTGCGGCCGAGTTTGTCGCGGACGATGCCGGTAAAGTACACATTGGAGAAAGGCTCTTTGCCCATGAATTCTTCTCCGGCCATGATCATGCGGGCCACCCAGAAGAAGATGATGTCCGGACCGGTTACCAGGTCGTTGGTGGGATAGTAGTAAGCCAGGTCACGGTTGGGCTTGTGGTCCGGATGGCCGGGCATCTCAGGGTCGAAAACGGAGATGGGCCAGAGCCAGGAGCTGAACCAGGTGTCCAGCACATCCTCGTCCTGACGGAGATCTTCGGCCTTGATGGAAGGATTGATAGCCTGTGCAGCCTTAAGCGCTGCTTCAGGTGTGGCTTCCACGACGTACTGGCCGTCGGGCAGGTAGTAGGCCGGGATGCGCTGCCCCCACCACAGCTGGCGGGAGATGCACCAGTCGCGGGCATTCTCCATCCAGTGGCGGTAGGTATTCACATATTTCTCGGGGATGAACTGGGTGCGGCCGCTTTCCACGGTTTCAAGTGCGGTCTTTGCCAGGGATTCCATCTTCAGGAACCACTGGGCGCTCAGGCGCGGTTCGATGACGGCGTCGGTGCGCTCGCTGTACCCTACCGGGGAAATGTATTCTTCCGTCTTCACCAGGTTGCCGGCTTCTTCCAGCATCTTCACAATCTTCTTGCGGGCGACGAAACGGTCTTCGCCGATGAGGATCTGGGCTTTCTCGTTCAGTTTTCCGTGCTCGTCAATGATATCCAGCACGGGAAGATTGTGCCGGAGGCCGATCTCGTAGTCGTGTACATCGTGGGCGGGGGTCACCTTGAGGCAGCCGGTGCCGAAGTCCATTTCCACGTAATCATCCTCGATGACGGGAATCTCCCGGTTGATCAGCGGAATGAGCACTTTCTTTCCGCGCAGCCAGAAATGACGTTCATCCTTGGGATTGACGCAGATGGCGGCGTCGGCCATGATGGTTTCCGGGCGGGTGGTGGCAATCACGAGGTATTTGTCCGTGGGGTTGCCGTTCCCGTCCGAGATATAGTATTTCAGGTGATAGAAGTGGCTCTTGGTGTCCTTGTGGATGACCTCGTCGTCGCTGACGGCGGTGAGGGCTTCCGGATCCCAGTTCACCATGCGGACGCCTTTGTAAATCCATCCTTTCTTATAGAAATAGACGAAAGTGTTGATTACGGCCTCCGACAGGGCGGGTTCCATGGTGAAGCGGGTGCGGTCCCAGTCGCAGGAACAACCCAGTTTGCGGAGCTGCTCCAGGATGATGCCGCCGTGCTCTTCCTTCCATTCCCAGGCATACTTCATGAACTCCTCGCGGGTGAGGCTCTCCTTGGAGATGCCCATCCCCTTCAACTTGGCCACCACCTTGCTTTCCGTAGCGATGGAGGCGTGGTCCGTTCCGGGAACCCAGCAGGCGTTTTTGCCGTCCATGCGGGCTTTGCGGATCAGGACATCGTTCAGGGTATTGTTCAGGACGTGGCCCATATGGAGGATTCCCGTCACATTGGGCGGCGGAATCACGATGGTGTAGGGCTCTTTCTCATTGGGCTCACTGTGGAAAAACTTATGGGACAGCCAATAGGCATACCATTTGTCTTCCACGTCTGCAGCGCTGTACTTGGCGGCTAATTCTTTCATATCTGAATAAATAACTGTTTCAAATCCATTTATCCTACAAAATTACTTAAATTTTGTTAAATTTGCGAATCTGAACCGTAAAGAAGCTAGATTATGGATAACAACCAGCCCAAACCCCAGAATCAGATCAGTCTGGAACTGAAACCTGAAGTAGCCAAAGGCTCGTATTCGAACCTCGCCATCATCTCCCATTCCCGGAGCGAATTCATCATCGACTTCGCCACCACCCTCCCCGGGCTGGTCAAGCCGGAGATCGGCAACCGCATCATCATGACCCCGGAACATGCTAAGCGCCTGATGAACGCTCTGTTCGACAATATCTCCAAGTACGAGGCCCAGTTCGGCGTCATCGACCTCAGCGGCGGAAAAGGCCCGCAGGGCGGCACCTTCAATCTGGCCGACTTCGGCCCCATGGGCGGCGGCAGCAAGTCCTGAAGCCGCAGAATACAAAACGGGGGGTGCACCAAAAGCGGTGCACCCCCTTTTGTTTGCAGGCCTGGCCGGCCTAGAGGATGTTGTGGATCCGGTCCAGGACGGAGCCGTCGCGGTTCATTACGATACCGACGACTTTGTCACCGAAAGGAAGCGGATCGGGCGTGCCGATAATGGAACTGGCCTTGGCCGCGAGGTCCTTGATGTCCACAAGGTGCAGACCGGCTTCCTTCAGTCTTTCGGCAATCTCGGGACGGGCCGGATTGACGGCGATGCCGTATTCCGTAACGACGACGTCGACGGACTTGCCGGGCGTGATGAGGGTGGTCACCTTGGGCACGACGCAGGGGATCCGTCCGCGCAGCAGCGGGCAGACGATGATGCTGAGGGCGCTGTCGGCCGCTGTATCCTGGTGGCCGCCGATGGCTCCGCGGATGATGCCGTCAGAGCCGACCAGCACGTTCACATTGAAGTCGGTATCAACTTCCAGGGCGCTCAGGATGACAATATCCAGCGCATGCGTGGCCGACCCCAGATGCTGACCGGAAGCATACTCCACAGCAGACACTTCCTGATGGAACGGGTCGTTCTTGATGGATTCGGCCGCCACTTTGTCGAAGGACTGCACGTCAATGAGTTTGCCGATAAGTCCCTCTTCGTGGAGCTTGACCATGTGCGCAGTGATGCCGCCCAGGGCGAAGCTGGCCTTGATCCCCCTGTTGATCATCTCTTCCCGGATATACTTGACAGCGGCCAGGGAGGCGCCGCCGGTACCGGTCTGAATGCTGAAGCCATCCTTGAAGTAACCGGAGTTAATGATCACTTTTGCAGCCTGTTTGGCAAGGAGGATATCTCTGGGGTTCTTGGAATCACGGATGGCGCCGGCAGCAATCTTGGAGCTGTCACCCACGCTGTCCACCACGACGACAGACTCCACGTCCGCGGCCGAAATGGACTGCGGCATGTTGGGGTAAGCCACCAGGTCGTCGGTGATGACGACCACGTGTTTGGCATAGCGTGCGTCCGGCAGGGCATATCCCAGGGAACCGCAGATGCTCTTGGCATTCTCGCTTCTGGAAAAACCGCAGGCATTGCCCAGTTCATCGGACGAGGATGCGCCCAGGAAAGCGACGTCGATCTTCAGTTCTCCGTTGGCGATGGCGCTGCCGCGGCCGCCGTGCGAGCGGAAGACAACCGGCTCCTTCATGAGGCCGTGGGAGATGGCGTCGGCCAGTTCTCCGCGAAGGCCGGAGGTGGAAATCCCGGTGATAACCCCGTTGCGGATGTGTTCGATCAGGGGTTTATGGACGTCGGAAAGGCTGGAGGCCGCGAGTTTCAGGTCTTTGAAGCCCATCTGCGCCAGTTTATCTACGACCAGGTTGACCACTTTGTCACCGCCGCGGAAATGGTGGTGGAAACTGATGGTCATTCCGTCTTTGAGCCCGGAGCGCTTGATGGCCTCTTCCAGGGTAACTACTTTTGTGTTTCTCATAGTGCTTCCTCCTTGTCAATTACACCGGCGGCGATGGCCAGGGCGATGGTACGCTCGGCCCGGATGACCACCGGACGGTCAACCATTTTACCATTCAGCGAGATGACGCCGGAACCCTTGGCCTGGGCTTCCTTGATGGCGGCCACCACGGCGCGGGCTTTGGTGATTTCTTTCTCCGAAGGGGTGAATACGCTGTTCACAACCTCAATCTGGCGGGGGTTGATGATGGATTTTCCGTCAAAGCCCAGGGTCTTGATAAGTTCCACTTCCTTGCGGAAGGTTTCCATGTCGTCCAGATTGGAATAGACGGTGTCGAAGCAGGCGATGCCGGCGGCACGGGCAGCCACGACAATCTGTTCGCGGGCCAGCAGCAGTTCTGCACCGCCCGGAGTGCGGTTGGTTTTCAGGTTGGCCGAATAGTCCTCGGCACCCAGGGCGATACCCATCATGCGCTTCGAGGCCGTGGCAATCTCATAGGCGTTCACGATACCCAGAGCACTTTCGATGGCCGCCATGATGCGGGTCTCCCCCACCCGGCCGATTTCCTGTTCCACTTTCAGGATTTCCGCTTCCAGTTCACGCACCTCGTCGGCCGTTTCGGTCTTGGGCATGCGGATGACGTCCACACCGGCTTTCACGACGGCTTCCACGTCTTTCTTTCCGTACGGGGTGTTCAGCGGGTTGATTCGGACGACCATTTCGGTTCCGCCGAAGTCAATGGTTTTCAGTGCATTATAGACAAGGAGACGGGCGGCGTCCTTTTCCGCCATGGTCACGGAGTCTTCCAAGTCCAGCATAATGCTGTCGGGGCCGTAGATATGAGCATCGGCCATCATTCCCGGATTGTTGCCGGGAACGAACATCATGGTTCTCCTTAGTCTTTCCATACGTCTTTTCCTGTTGCCCGGACGGCGGCGGCGGTGACGCGTGCCCGGATGGTACAATCGAGTGCGCCTTTGTCAATGGCCTGGACGTGCGCATCCTTTACGCCGAGGCCTTCGAGGGTTTCAGTGATGACCGCCTTGATCTGCCGGCCAAACTGAGCGGCGACGGAGCTTTGCAGATCAATCTGCAAGCCTTCTCCGGGGCCGATGTTGATCATGATGTCGCCGGATTCGAGCGTTCCGGCTACTGCTTCTTTCATAATAGTCAGATATAGGGTTTATAAGGTTTATCCTTGATGTGCAGGACGCAGGAGGTCCATCACCACCTTTACGGGGTTGAAGGTTTCGATGGGGACTTCTACGAAAAGGGTGTTCCAGTCGCTCATGGCGCCGTTCCACAGACCCGGCAGTTCGAGGGCCTTGAGTTCACGGCCTTCGAAGCTCTTGGAACTGATGAAACCGGCCTCATGGTCTACATACTGGAGGAGGTCGAAGTGCTCGCCTTTGTAATTGTACAGGCAGCAGACCAGGTCGACGGGATTGAAGTGGGTGGCCTGGGACATGGCCTGCATGGCGCCCTTGTCGTCCTTGTTGATCTGGACGCTTTCCAGGATCTGGAGAGAGGTGCTGCCGTCCTTGCCGGCAATCACGTAGGGGCCGCCGCCGGGCTCGCCTTCATTGCGCACCATGCCGCAGACGCGGATGGGACGGTTCAGTTTGGCGCGGAGCATTTCCACGCGCTCCTGCTCGGAGTGAGCCAGCGGTATCTGGATGCAGAGCGTGCGGTCCAGGAAATTCTCGATCTCGTTGCACAGCTGTACGGAGGGATTCTCGTCCAGGCGGCGGAGGTATGCGAAAATCTGGTCTCTCAGGCCCAGGGCGCAGCCCATCAGCACCTGCTTGTAACGCGAGGTGACGGGCAGCAGTTTTTCATGGGCGACGTTGTCGATATTCTTGATGCTCACCAGTTCATCCTTCACCTCATTGAGGTTGTAGATGAGAGCGCCGTGACCGGCCGGGCGGAACAGGAGGCTTCCGTCGGCCTTACGGAAAGGCTTGTTGTCGGGATCCACGGCAAGGGTATCCGTGGCCTTGTCCTGATAGGTGAAATGGATGTTGTACTTTACGCCGTAGCGTTTCTCGTAGGTTTCCTTCACCTGGCCGACGGCCTCTTCAAAGAGCGCACGGTGCTCCGGGGAGATGGTAACGGTCAGGTTGCAGCTGCCGTCGGCATTGCGCATGTACTGCTGGGCTTCGACGAGATGCTCGGCGATGGCGGTGCGCACTTCCTCCGGATAGCGGTGGAACTTCAGGACGCCTTTGGGCTTGCTGCCGTAAGCGAGTCCGTCTTCCTTCAGGAGCTTGCGGAGGGTCTCCAGGCGGTATTCCAAGCTGTCGGCCGGCTCGCCGAAAAGGTCCGGCGTATAGAAGGCAAAGTCTTTGATGCGGGCGGCGAGTTTCGCGCCGGGAGCGTCGGCCGGAAGGTCTTTCCCCTCTTCCAGGGCCGACAGGCCGCTGAACATGTCCTTGAACATGCGGGATGCAGCGCCGGAAGCCGGCACAAACTTGCTCTTGCCATGGACGGCGGCCGTCTGATAATACGCCTCCGCCTGGGCGGTCAGTTCCGGTGTCAGAACCTTGATACCGCGCTCCGGAGTGGCCGGGCCGACGATTTTCATCCAGGGGAAGCCGCTCTTGAAGTGTTCGATCTGCTGCTTGACCTGGCGGACGGTGGCTCCTCTCGCCTCGATTTGCTGGGTGTCTTTCTGATTGAACATATAGGATGTGGTTAGTCGATATAAAACTCTCTGCGGTAATTGTATTCCGAACGAAGCTTTTCAAAACTGTCCGGGCTGCTGCGGAACAGGAAGTCGTCCGTGAAAATGGGATAGTTGTACTGCAGGATGGCTGCAATCTCCCCTTGCGTTTTTCCCTGAAGGGAAATGCCCACGGGCTTCAGGTTCTCATCTTCCGTGACGGGCCGGAAGTCCATCAGCGGCTCGAAACCGAAATGCCGGGCCACGGCCTGGACCGCCTGCGCAGTACCGTTTTGCTTCCCTTGGTAGGAATAGCCGGCAATGTGCGGAGTGGCGATGTCGCACAGTTCGATGAGCATGGGGTTGGGATACGGTTCATTGCACCAGGTGTCCAGTACCAGCGCTCCCAGCTTGGGACGGGCATGGATGAGTGCGTTCTCGTCCACCACTTCCCCGCGGGAAGCGTTGATGAAAATGGCCCCGGGCTGCATCTTTTCGAAGAAGTCGAAGTCGGCCATTCCCCTGGTGGTGTCGTCCAGAGGGACATGGATGGTGACAATCCGGGATTTCTCCAGCAGTTCGTCCAGGCCGACAAAGCCTTCCGGGCCTTCCAGGGCTGCGCGGGGCGGGTCGTTCAAAAGGACCTGGAAACCAAGGCTCCGGGCCATTTTTTCCACCTTTTTGCCCACGTTTCCCACGCCGACAATGCCGATCGTGGCATCCTCCAGTTTGATGGCCCGCCGGGATGCGATGCCGTAGAGTGCGGAGAAGACATAGTCGGCCACTCCGCCGGCATTGCAGCCTTCCGCGTTCTGCACGTCGATGCCGTGTTCCCTGCACCAGGCAAGGTCGATATGGTCGGTGCCGATGGTGGCGCTTGCAATCATCTGCACTTTGGAGCCGCCAAGTGTTTCCTCATTGCATTTGGTGCGGGTACGGATGATGATGGCGTCGGCGTCGGCCATGGCGTCACGGTTGATGTCTTTCCCTTCCAGGTAGACCACCTGTGCGAAGGGTTCAAGAACCCCTTTCAAAAAGGGAATATTGGTGTCGGCAACTATTTTCATTTGCTACAACGGGGCTTCGCCCACGTCTTACAAAGATACATATAATTTAGGAGAAACGCGCCAAAATACTGCTGAATTCTCCCTTTATTGCATCTGTCTGATCCGGACGTCCATTCCCGGCAGAGACGCAGGAAGCGTGCGGATATCCGTTTGAGAGAAATGATAAGGGATGAGCACCTTCGGCCCGATCATTTTTGCTGCATTGACGCACTGCTGCACCGTCATGGTATACGGCTGATTACAAGGCAGGAAAGCCACGTCGATGTCCTTCAGCCCGGCCATTTCGGGAATGTCCTCCGTGTCGCCGGCAATGTAGATCCGGAAGCCGTCCAAAGTGAGGACATAGCCGTTGTCCCGCCCTTTGGGGTGGAACTGGAGATGCCCCTCAGTCGTGTTATAGGCGGGAACGGCTTCGACCCGGATACCGTCAAGTTCGGGGAGTGTTGTCTGCCCGCCGTTGCCGAGCGGGATCCCGTATCCCAGCATCTGCGCGCAGCGGTCATTGGTCAGAAGGACCGTCCCCTCTTTCCGGAGCCTGCCGATGAGCGCCTGGTCAAAGTGATCGGCATGTTCGTGCGTGACCAGGATGCAGTCGGCCTTGGGGAATTCGGCGGCATAGTCGATGCTTTTTGTCAGCTGCGCAACCGGATCTACCTGGATGGATTTGCCCTTGTAGCGGATTTCCAGGCTGGCATGCTGGATGAGCGTAATCTCTACGGCCGATCCCTTCGGCGTCAGGAAGCGCTCCACCTCATAGCGTGTCACTTCCCTGCCCGCCTCCGTCCAGGCCAGATATCCGCCCAGCATGTTGTAGACTGTATAACCAGCCTTGGAGAGCATCCGGGCAGCCTCTTCACTGCGCCGCCCGCTCCGGCAATACACATACAGCGGTTCTTCCCTGTCAAACATGTATTCAACCTGCTGGAGGAAGGATTCTCCATACCAGTCCACATTTACAGCCCCGCGAAGGTGGCCTTCTGCAAACTCGTCGGCCGTCCGGACATCCAGGATACGCGTCTGAGGACCCAGCGCCTCCGCAAACTGCCCGACGGACAAATTGTGCTGCGACTTGCACGAAAATATTCCCAAGAAGGAAAACAGCATAACGCTTACAATAAACTTATTCATAAGACAAATATAAGGTATTCCTTCGAGAAGTCCGATTTTTTGGAAAAAATATTCAAAAAGGTTTGTAATTTCAAAAAAAGTCCTTACCTTTGTAATCCCAAAAGGGAAATGGGGTATTAGCTCAGTTGGTAGAGCGTTTGAATGGCATTCAAAAGGTCAGGAGTTCGATTCTCCTATGCTCCACAAAACAGACTGAAAAT
>OCTW011607977.1_pt1 | contig 74601 bp, 50 predicted proteins | sample 1539671 | NCBI WGS metagenome assembly OCTW01 (sample SAMN02144230, study PRJEB22623) | gut metagenome | biome: sheep rumen | host: Ovis aries | place: New Zealand | reverse complement strand
CGCCAATCCAACAGACAATTCAATGAGAGTAACCATCACAAACAGATGTGTTAAGGGCGTTATCTCAAATATTACCTACACAATTTAAAACAAGCCGCTCCCTTTAGTTTGTTTACATAACCAGTCACCTACCACACAGGGTGGCTGGTTTTTTGGTCTATGAAGAGGTCCATATCATTAATCAAGGTTAATAAAAACATTGCCCCCAGAAGTGGTGAAGGAATGTTTTTATTGGATTACAAGTTTGTTTTGAAAGAATTATATATTTTAATTCAATGTTTCTTTTAGAAATTTATCGACTTCAATTGGCCAGTTAATAACATATTTAGAATATTGATTTCCATTTTCATTTGTTGTGTCATCAGATAATGATAATCCATGCTCGCCATGTTCATAGACAATGGTTTTGTGCTTAACATTAGCTTTAGTTAACGCGTCATCCATTACATATGTGTTTTTGCTTGAAACTCCATTATCATCTTCTGTTGTCCATATAAATGTTGGCGGATAATCGCTTTCTATATGATTTTCAATAGATAACTCTTTTAACAATTTTTCATCGCCATTTGTAATAACTCTGGCGGTTTCTTGATGTGGATACTTCAATAAAGAAATAACAGGATAGGCTAAGACAACAGCGTTTAATTTAGCGTCTCCCTCTTTTATTTTTAATTTTGATAACAATTCCTTCTCTTTATATTTATACGCTGTTAAAGCAACTAGATGGCCACCTGCAGAAAATCCAATAGCGGCGATTTGATTCTTATCGACCATAAATTCATCAGCATGTTTTTTTATATAATCAATTGCCGCCATTAGCTCAAGAACTTGGGTTGGATAGGATAATCCTTTATGCTCTGAATCAACAGTATAACGAAGAACGAAAGTAGAGTAGTTATAGGAAGCAAATCTAATTGCGATAGGATCACCCTCTCTTTTGCTCACAAAGACATATGCTCCTCCCGGAACAACAATTAAGCCTCTTCTTTTTGGAGTTTTGACGTCAAAATTATCCATGATAATAGCTTCTAACGTAGGGTCGCTATTTAAATCGTAATATTCATTCAGGTGTATTTTTTGATAAAGCATCTTATTTCCTTCCTTTAAATAGCATAGGGGCAAAGCATCCTCCTTGGACGCTTCTTGCTCTAAATCCTACCGCCAGACCAGTTTTTGTATCATACCAATCAGAGAATGGTGCACGCGTTTTACTCTTTGCAATATATTTTTCTAGTGGTTTTAATAATTGCTCTCTTTTTGATATATCATCAGTGAGACATGCGCACCAGCAAAGCCAGTCAGATTTTGTGTAATCTGCGCGATTATCAAGTGGTAAACCATATTCGTTTTGCTTTCTAATATACCAATCAATTTCATTTTCTTTCATTTCTTTAGAAAATAGACCAGATTCATAATAATTATCCCAGATGAGGTTATATTTCATCGACCATGAATCTTCTTTATCAAAAGCAAGAATTGTATGGTTGTTTCTTATGGATTTCTTTTCCCATTCTTTAGCGAACTTTTTAGCGAGTTCGTGATACTTACTATATTTATCGTTGTTGTTTAAAAGTAGTTGTATTTGCGCATAACTTTCAATACCCATAATAGATTTAATTGATAGGTTGGCATTATGCGCTAAATGACCAGCAAAATCATCTGTGCATAATTGATTGCCTGGATCTTGCCCAAACTTGACCAAATATTCAACCCATTTATCCAATAAATCGATATTATCCACGATTATTTTTGTATCTTTTGATGCCTTTGAAGCAATTGCAATCATGATGAGCATATTACCACATTCCTCAACTGGCATATGGCGATCATCTCTAAATGTTTTTTTGTTTGGCCCAAATAAATAATATGGAGGGTATGATTGACCTAATATCGCTTTATGATGATCATCACGATCTTCAATTCCGTAAACATTTCCATAAAGATGTGGATATCTTCCAGCATCATGTGGTGCAAAATCAAAAATCCAATACGGAAGTCTCGCGCATTTGATAATTGGACGAATCATGCCAAAAACAAATATTGGATTATATAAAAGAAATAATGGAATACTTGGATAACTAACATCAACTGTGGCAGCACATCCATTTGAGAAGTTTTCTTTCGAAACGAAAATTAGATTCCCTTCCTCATCGAATGAAGTTTTGTGAGCGGCGATTGACTGCCTATATGACGCAACAACGATATTTTGAAGTGGCTTTCCCCCAGCTTCTTTTGCTCTTTTCAATATTTCTTTATCTAATTTTTCCGCTTTTAATAAATTTTCATCATGGTCGATAAATGATGTGAATATCGCTTCATTTATGTCTTTATATTGTTTTTTCCAATACCCGTATGTGATATAACCATAATAATTTAATGAAGCGATATCATCATAAGCGATGACTAGAGTCGATTTGTTTTTACTATTTAGATCAATTTCTGCCTGTAATGATTTTCTATCATTTTCTTGATAAGTAACCAAACCATCTTCTTTTCTTAATGATAAAAATAGATAGCCCCAGTTAATTCTTTGATTATCACCACTTGATTCCAGTAGTGGTTGCTTTCTTTTTCCCATAAAGCATGTTGAATAATTAGAAAAAGAAATATCAAGACCATTCATGTCTGAATCTCTTTTTTTGTCATAGGTGAACGACTCATCGAAATTAATGATGACTTTTATATCGTGCTCACCTTTTTTTCTTACTTCAAAATCGATATATGATGTTGGCCGAGATAATAAAACGGGATCATCTAAGAATAACGGACTCCAAAATTTAACGATTAGATAAACTGATGAATTTTCAAAATGGTATTCACTTATGAATGGTGTGATTATTCTTTTAACTTGTTTAATTAAAGATTTTCCCTTTCCTAAAAAACGATATGGAACATTATCGATAAAAATGTCCCCTGTTAATAATTTTTTCTCTCCTGTCCAATGGGTAACGTCAGTTTTGTTTAATTGCTCCTTATTTGACCAATATGAAAAATAGGGATCATTTGTAATTAATGGATAAGAACGTAATGTGTTTTTCATAGTAATTCCTTTCTAAATAACTTTGGTTTCCCGTTTCAAGAGTTATTTTTGAAATTTATAATCTTTTCTACATATTTCTTCTTAACTAATTTTACAATTAAAAATAATGGATTAGATTAACATTAAAATTATTGATTTAAGCGCTAATATTTTTTTGGAGGGAAAAATATGTCCTTATTCATAAATGATTATCGTTTTTCATTAGTAAACGAGAACATACTACGAATCGAAAAGAAATATAATGGAGCTTTTGAAGATAGAAACACTTTCTTTGTTGACCAAAAAGATAATCTTTTGGATTTAAAAATAGACTTAAAAGAAGACAAAAAAGAATACTTCTTCTTCGTCGATCTATACAAAATAGTTATTAAAAAGCCACTAAGGAAATTAGGCGATATTAGTGTTTATTTTCAAGAAAAGATGGTATATCGCCTTAAAAACCATCTAAATAGTGGAGAGCTTCCATCTTTAGATAAAACACCAGAAGTCTTTTCTTTAGCAGATAACCCGAGATTAATTATCCCTGACGGTGGTTATACTGAAAAAAATTCTAGTGGATATATCCTTCAAGGCGATGTTGAAGATATTTATCTAATACTTGCTAAAAAATGCGCGAAAAAATTGCGTGAATTATATGTTTTATTAACTGGCAGAAATGAATTGGTGCCGTTAAGCGCATTAGGAGCGTGGCATTCCCGTTATTTTAGATATGATGAAAAAAGCGCCTTACATTTGATTGATGAATTTCCTAAACACGATGTACCACTTGATAATTTTGTCATTGATACCGATTGGAGACTTATGGATAGGGGGATTGGCTACGATGTCAATGAATCATTGTTTCCTGATATGAGTAGATTTCTAGATGAATGCCATCAAAGAAATATCAATATCATGTTTAATGATCACCCAGAGCCAGTCGGCAAAATTAAGATGGTATTTGATAAAGAAGAAATCAAATATCGTGAAGAAAATCTTAAAAAAATCCTCGATATGGGTCTTGATGTATGGTGGTACGATAGAAACTGGAGCTGTAGATTAATAAGCCCACATAACAACATATCTCCATACACAATTGGATTATATTTATATCACAATGTAACAAAAAGGTATTTCGAGGACAGCAAGAAAGAAAAATATGCGAGAAGGACATTAATAATGGGAAACGTCCCTCAAATAATTAATGGCGAATACATATCAATTTTGGATAGTGCTGCCCACCGTTATTCCGTTCAGTGGACCGGAGATATTGGTTCATCGTATGAATCAATGGGGAAGGAAATATTATCTTTAGTTAAAACAGGAAATAATGCGTTCCCGTATTGTAATTTCGACTGTGGAGGCCACATTGGAAACCCAACAAAAGAAGAATTTATCCGCTGGATGCAATTTGGAAACTTCTCACCGATTTATCGTCCGCATTCCGCAAATAACGTTAATCCATTTAGAGAACCATGGAATTATGATGATGAAACATTAGATATCGTAAGAAAATACGTTAAGGCTAGATATAATCTCTTACCTTTACTCTATGCAGGTGCATTTAATTCTTATGAAAGTGGAATCCCATTTTTCCGTTCACTAGGATTTAATTACCAAGATAAAAAATCTTTGACATGTTTTAATGAATATATGCTTTTGAATAAAATTTTAATTGCACCAATTTATCAGGATGCTTTTTTTGATATGAAAAAATCCTTCTATGCATCAAAAGTCAAAGGAACTTATTATCTTGGTGAAGAATTAAAAGGAGATCCAATCTGTTTTGAAGAAGTCGATAAATTAGATTGGAAAAGAGATTTTGCTCCTTATAACGATAAAGTCCCTATGGAACATTTCTCTGCGAGATATGAATTTGATGTCTGTTTTGATAAAGATTCATATTTAGGAGTTAGTAGCGATGATGGAACAAGAGTCTATATCAACAATAAATTATGTCTAGATGATTGGAAATATCATGGAACAGCTTTCCACAAAGTTGATTACCTATTTAAAAAAGGCGCAAAAGAACATGTTGTTATCGAATATATGCAAGGTGGAAATGAGGCATCATTAAAGCTCAATTATCTTCCATTTAAATCGAAAAGCGATGAAAAGAAACATGTTTATCTTCCGAAAGATAGATGGATTAATCCATTTAATGGCAAAGTCATCACAAAAGGAAAATATTCACATTTATATAAACTAGAAGAGTTCCCGATTTTTATACGTGAAGGAAGCTTAATCCCTCTTTATCTTTCTATGAATAACATTCATAACATCAATCTAAAGAAGATGGTTTACGATTTTTATCCATCAAAAGTTAATGTTGATGAAGGATTCATCTTTGAAGATGACTTTAGTACAGTCGCGTATAAGACTGGCAAGTATCTAAAAGTGAATTATGAAACGAAAATATTAGAAGATCACGTTGAAATAATCTTCCATCCAGGTATTGGAGAATATCGTCATTTTAAGCGAGATATCATATTAAAAATTCACGAAAATAAAGAATTTGGGCGCATTTCGAAAGTGTTAATAAATGATGAAGAAGTCAAAATTAAACATCATCGAAAAGACAAAAACGCTTTCATTTTCAATTCATCTTTAACCGCCTTAGATTCAATGACTGCAACAATAAAATTTGTCCATGATTCTAGAAAAGAAATTGTTATTAAGTTATTTAAATAACACCGGCACTTTAAAACATTAAAATTAAAGCATAAATAAAAACACATTAATTCGTGCATTTATTAAAATAAAGTTAAGGAAAACTTGTTTTTGAATGTTTTAAGGAGGCTTTCACCGCATGAAAAGTAATTTAAAAATTTTCTCTGTTGGCTTATTAACTATTTTAAGCCTTGGCGTTTTAGCTGGATGTGAAAACACTAATAAGCCAAGCGAAAAAGAAAGTGAACCAAGTACTAGTTCACATGTTGATAAAGACAACTATGATTTTACTTATAATTTCAACTATGAAGGCGGTCGTGTAACAACAGTTCAAGTGGCTGCCGGGACGCGCGCTTCAAACATGAAGGCGACACGTTCTGGATATAGTTTTACTGGCTGGTATTTAGAAAAAACATGTGAAAACTTATTTGATTTCTCTCAATATATTAACGATGATTGGATAGTTTATGCAGGGTGGCACAAAGATGCGGAAAAAGTTGACATCACCTTCGATTTTAACTACGAAGGTTGCGCTGATCCAGTCACTGTTACTATTGATGAAAATTCAACCATCTCAACCTCTTATATCCCAGAAAATTCTCGCTTAGGGTTTGAATATGATGGATGGTATAAAGAACCAGAATGTTTAAATGAATGGTATTTTGCGAGCGATCTTGTTCAAGGACCAATGACCTTATATGCAAAATATAAATTAGATTCAAGCTTACCTCGCGACATTAATGGAAACATTGATTACACAGGTGTAAGTATTGATGTTTTCTATACAAGCGTTTTCGCTGTTGGCTCCAGACTCGAAAACTATAGGACTGGGTTTAAAAGCGAAACAGGTATCACTGTTAATATTTCCACTTCAATTAGTTCACAAGATATCTATTCATTGAGAATGCAACAAACTCCAGGAATGAATGCAACATATGGAACATATTATAATGCTAGAGATGTTTTGAATTTAGCAGGCGTCACTTTGGCGGATGATGAATTCTATCCTGGAATTATTAGAGAAGCTAAGGTTAATGGAACTTTATATACCATTCCGTACGGCGTTGCTCCTAACTATGTTATTTATAACAAAGCATTAATGGAAAAATATAATGGTGAAAATGAACTGCCATCAACATATGAAGAATTCACCGCTTTAGCCAAAAAGGTTATTGAAGGTGAAACCAATGTTAATGGTGCAGTAGTTCAATCAGATTGGCCATGGAGAGAAGCTGCTTCAATGGCACCATTTGCCCAAAACAATGCCGATTATTATTCATATGACAAAACCAATGGATATACAACTATTTGGTCAACCGATGAAGGAAAAGCTAACGCGAGAGTTGCTTTAGATAGATTCTTTGATTGGTTTAATCCAAATGGAGAATATAAAGGTAATTACACTCTTGCTTGGAATGATTCTGGAACAATTGACGCCGTTAATAATGGAACAGCCTTATTCGGTGTTTGCTCACAAAAGAATGTTACTGAATTCAATAATCATGCCAATATCGGCGTTCTTCCAATGAATGGATTCTTTGGATCGACAAATGCTATCACGTGCCATCCACTAGGATTCTCATTCTATAAAGCAAAAAATGTTTCCTTGTTGCAACTTGCTGCCTCAGCAAAATTTGTTGAATATGTTATTTCTCACTCTGCTGATATCGTTAAATACGGATGCGTCCCATCTCACAAGGCAGAATTTGAAAACTCATCATCATTGAATGCTAATGCGAAAATTCTTAAGAGCGTTGTTCCAAATGGTGATTATATTTGGAATTTACCAGGACACGTTTCTGAAAAGACATTATTTAATTCAGAAATCGCTGAAAATGAATTATTAGCCAATGTTTTAGCGGATGGTGATAAATCTGATTTAGATATGTACGTCGATTTCATTTATGACAAGATTGTTTCAACAATTGGCATTTTATAGTATGAAAAACATAACTAAGAGACTTGGTTTATTGTTTGTCACATCTCTACTTGCCCTTGCTGGCTGCACGGGGAATTCCCAAAAAGACAGCGAGAAGGAAAGCGAATCTGAAACAACAGGTAGAGAAATAAGTGGTCAAATTTATAACGTTGAATCTCCTAATGGAAAACTAGAAGTTCAACTAACTTTCACTTCGCTTGGAGAAATATATTACCAAGTATTTAAAAATAATGTTTGTGTAGTTGATTATTCTCAACTAGGTTTCGAATTTGAAGAAGCAAATTTAGACATCTTGCTTGAAATTAAGGACACAAAAACTGAAACAATTAACACAGTATACGAGAATAAGACCGGACGTCATTCATTAGTCCAAACATCAGCAACAGAATTCACATTATCCCTCACTGATACAATTTATGATATGGATGTTATCGTTCGTGCTTATAACGAAGGATACGCTTTTAAATACGTCATTAGCAACCAAAGTAAAAGCGAAGAAGTCCTCCACATATTGAAAGAGGATAGTGAATTTGCTATACCTGCTAATTCAACAGCGTGGACAATGAACTTCACTAGCATCTCTAACGCTAATAACAACCCTAATTGCTTTGCTTACGAAGACAATTATCAACTTAGAACAGTTGATTCGTTAGTTACTGAATATGTTTCTATGCCAATGATTTATCGCGTTGGTAAAACAAGTCTATATTGCCATATTAGTGAATCAGGATTAATCGGAAGTGGATATTATGGTTCATTCTTAACTGGTAGTTCAGAAGATGAAACTAAAAGTATTCTTCACACCGTCCATTCTCCTGCAAGCAACAACATTGATAAAGAAACAGAAAAAGAAATTAATCTTCCATTTACTTCTCCTTGGAGAGTGGGTACAGTAGGTACTCTAGCAGATATCGTAGACGCCGAATTAATCGAAGCTGTTTATGATGATGCTGAGTACTGGAAACCAGAAGATTATAGCGAATTAAGTTCGGAAGAAAAACTCACATATAATTATGATTGGGTTGAAGATGGAGTGTGCGCTTGGAGCTGGCTTAGATATACTTCTACTGATCGAACACAGCAAGATTTCACCCTTCACGAAGAGTATCTCACCCACGCGATTGATATGGGATGGAAATATATTATTTTAGATGGTGGATGGAACGGCGCAAGAGATGTCGCTAATCTCGCAAAGAAATTAACTGAAAGAGCACATAAAAATGGAGTTAAGGTTCTTGGCTGGGTTAATGCCTTAGATTTTTCTAAAGGAACGTCTCTCACCTCGCTAAAATCATTATTAAAGGTTTGGAAATCATGGGGGATTGACGGTATTAAAATCGACTTCTTTGATGGACAAACCGTCCAGGGTGGAACAGTTCATCAAGGCGAAGATAAACAAACAATTGAGTGGTATGAGCACATCTATCAAGAGTGTGCAAAATTACAGATGGTTGTCAACTGTCATGGATCAAATAAACCAACTGGCGAAAGACGTATCTATCCAAACGTTATTAATAGAGAAGCAATTAAAGGAAACGAGATGGGCAGTGTATCATCTCAAACAATCGTTAATTCGATGTATACACGTATGCTAGCCGGCCCAACAGATTGGACTCCAACGGTTGATCCAAGAAATAAAGCTATTTCTAAAGCGGAACTCATGGGAATTGCCATTTTATATGAAAGCGGCAGCGTTTCTGCGAGTGATTATGTTGATGCTTATTCTGATACAAAAGTCCGTTCGTTCTGGCAAAAACTTCCATGTTTATGGGATGATAGTCACTTTGTTGGTGGCGATTTAGATCAATATGCATGCATTGCTAGAAGAAAAGGCGATAATTGGTATGTCGGTTGTGCTTCGTGCACATTAGCAAGAACAGTGGAGGTTGATTTTTCCTTCTTGGGTGAAGGTAGTTATACCGCTTCTATATATAAAGATGGTGAAGATTACACTCAATATCAAAAAGAAACAACCGCTGTTACAAGAAATAGCAAAATCAACATCGATGTTTTGAAAAATGGTGGTTTTGCCATCGCATTAGAAAAGAATTAATGATCGGAGGTATTTATCATATGTTTAAGAGTAGATTATTATTATTAGTTTCTACACTAGCCTTATGCACTTTAAGTGCTTGTAGCGGACCATCAAATGATGGCGACGGAGATAATAGTTCGGGCTCTGGAGGTAGCGGAGATAAGGCTGAAATCAAAGATAAATGGTGGAAGACCACAGGAACATTAGAGTTTGATGATGACAATAAACCAGTTTTTAACAATGTCTCAATAAAATTAACTTCTGTTGTTGCTGGTGAAGATCAGGCGTCATTTGAAGATATCATTGCGGAGTTTAACGCAACGCACGCAGGTGAAATTAACGTTCAATTCACATCAGTTAACCAAGCGGAATATGAAACAACCGTTTCAAAACAAATCGCAAACAACATGAATGCTCCTGATTTGCTTATGTCTCACCAAAAAGGTCATAAGAGCTTTGTTGCTAATAAACTTATCCAACCATACGATGAAGCAATGGAAGCGTCTGGTTTAAGAATTAATGTTAAAGGCGACTTTGTTAATAAATTAGCAAAGTACTGTGATTTAGGATATAAAGGATGGACTTTTGATGTTCCAGCAGATGCTCAAAGCACGATCATTGTTTATAACAAAGACGAACTTAAAAAATTAGGTGCTCAATTGCCATCAAATCATGCCGAATTTGTTGATCTTTGTCAACAATACAAAACTAAAACCGGCAACTACGCCGTTGTATGGAATACGACTGAGGTATTCTATCCAAACTATGTTTTAGATACCGCTTTAGCTCAAAATGGCTTTGAATTCTATGGCAGTGATGATTATGTACATTGGAGCTCAAGCGACAATGTAGCTGCCTTTAAAAATGGTTTAAACGCTGTTAGAGATTTAACTAGAACCGGACTTGCCTCGTCATCTATGGCTTCTTCTACCGCCTTAGATCAATTCACAAGTAATAAAGCCTTGTTCTTATTCTATATGCCATGGAATACCACATCATTATTCCAAGCCTATTCAACTAAGAATGGTGGTATGTCAATCGCTGCAGTCCAAGATAAAATTGGTGGATTCTCGATGGCGGGATTATTCGCTCAAGACGAGAACAATGTTAATGCCCAAGCAATCTTTGGTGATTCTCACTTCTTTGCTTTAAGTAAAACCTGTGAAGATATCAATAAAAAAGCTGCCGCACTAGAATTCTTGAAGTGGTTCACAGAAAATGGCGATGTCGGTGCAACATGGGCAGAAGCTGGACATGTCACTGCTTCAACAATTATTTCTAACTCCCAAGATTATTTAGATAATGATTATGTTAAGAATTATATTTCAGCGTTCTATCCTGACCTTAACTATTTTGAAACTTCAGGAAATACTGAATATTACAATGAAATCTTTACAACTGGATTATTTGAGCTTTACGCTAAAGTTAGATCAAATAATGATGATTCTGGAGATGAAGCCCAACTTAAAGAATATGAATCTAAGATTAACGAATTAATTGAATTCTTGAAAGAAGAATAAAATGAGTGTTAATTATTCCGATAAAATTAAGGAACAAAAACGCGAAAGAGCAAAAGAAAATGTAGTGGGGTGGGCATTGCTCTCCCCTTACGTTATTTTGCTTTTATTTTTTGGTGTTGTTCCTATTTTTCTAGGAATAATTATTTCTTTTACTCAATATAGCCCTCTTGATTCCTCATATACTCAATTTATTGGACTTAAGAATTATGCAACAATATTTAGTTTTGATAAATTAATTAGCAAACAATTTTGGACAGCTTTTGGCGCGACGCTTCTTTTTGATGCGATTGCTGTTCCGTGTTTGATTGTCATTCCTTTAGCGCTTGCATATTTAATTAACATTCAACCTCCAGGATATAAAATTTTTAGAGCTATTATTTATTTGCCAAGCGTTATTTCAATCACGATTGTTGGTATTCTTTTCTCCGGTATTTTTAAAGACAACGAATCTGGCTTGATTAATGCATTATTCCACACAAACATCGTCTTTATGAATGGCGAATTATTTAAAGGCGACCAATTAAGATGGATGGTTATGATTATTGCTTCTATTTGGTGGCAAACAGGAACAAACTTTGTTATTTTTCTTGGAGCTTTAAGAGATGTTCCGCACACATTATATGAGGCATGTGAGATGGATGGCGGCGGACGTTGGACTGCAATGAAAAAAGTTACAATTCCAAATATCCGCGCATCTATTGCTATCTGTTTATTTAATACCCTTATTGGTTATTTAGGACTTTATGGTCAACCAACAGTTATTAACGGTGATTTAAATAAAAATACCTTCTTTTCACCAATGCAGATGATTCAATATTATTTAACTGGTGGGCTGCAATATGTAAAAAGAACCGGTTTTATTTGTGCAATTGCAATTATATTCGGCATTATCGTTGTTTTATTTACAATGATTGAACGTGCAATTATGGCAGATAGAAGAAAACCAAATCGCTATAAAAAAGAATTTTATGGATATAAAGAAGCAATGAAGATGGGGGATGAAGCATATGAGTAAACAAACGCGCCCTCGTTTAAGTAAGAGTGAAATTATTAAAAGACGTGAGAAAACTGTTTCTTTCATCATTCTTTTCATTGTTTCGATTATTTGGGTATTTCCGCTTATCTACATGTTAGGTGTTGCCTTCAGAGTGGATAATGACTTCCAACTTAATCCAGCTAGATTATTTCCAACTTGGGGAAACTGGACGCTAGAAAATTTCTCAGGCTATGTTGTTAGAGATGGAGAAATGGATAATTTCATTTATTGGATTATCAACTCCTTATGGTCTACAGCTGCTTCGGTTATTTTAACTTTGATAATGGATTTGGTATGCGCATTTGCGGTCGTTTTCATCCGTTTCAAAGGGCAAAATGTTTTCATGAAATTCTTATTCATCTGGTATGCCGTTCCTGGCGTTATTGGTACAGCGGCGAGCTTTTCCATTTATGTAGGAATAATTAAAGCGTTAAACATCACAGAAAATGAAGGTGCATTATATTCATTTATTTACGCGTGGATGATTATTCCTGGCACAACTGGAATATTCAATTTCCTCCTTATGCGCAATTTCTTTGCATCAATTCCTCAAGATATTATTGATAGTGCGAAGAGTGATGGAGCGAGTAATTTGCATATCTTCTCCAAAATTATATTACCTCTTTCTAAATCTACGATTATGCTTATCGTATTATTTACATTCGTGGGAGCCTGGAATTCACTTCAAGGTCCGCAATTACTGTTGTCGGTATCATCTAACCGCCACTTTGAGACATTAACTGTTGCTTTGGCTGGATATACTGGAGGATCGACATCTAAATTTGGTATTCAAATGTCCTCGGCTGCATTTGCTTTAATTCCATCGATATTAGTGTTTGTTTTCACGCAAAACAAGATGATTGATGGACTTGCTACAACTGGTATTAAGAGATAGGGGAAGACGACATGAATAATGAATTAACTAATAATGTCTTAGAAGATAATAGCGAAAACATTCGTGCAAAAAACAACTTCTTATCAATTCAAAATTTGGAAAAGATTTATCCAAATGGAGCAAAGGCTGTTTTTAATTTTGATATCGATATTAATAAAAATGAATTTATTGTCATCGTTGGTCCATCAGGATGCGGAAAAACAACTACACTCCGTATGATAGCGGGACTTGAAGACATTAGTAGTGGTGATATTTATTTAAATAATGAACTTTTAAACTATCGTCCAAGTAAAGATAGAAATATCGCTATTGTTTTCCAAAGCTATGCCTTATATCCGCAAATGACTGTTTTTGAAAACATCGCTTTCCCATTAACAATTAATAAATATCCTTTCCCAGTTGTTTTAGAAGATTTGTTAGCCATTAATGAAGTATTAAATCTCCTTTCTAATGATTTAGAAAAAGCGAAGAAAGCATATGAGGAATCACTAAATAAAAAAGCGATAAAGATTGAACAAGATGAATATTTATCCCTTCGTTTAAAAATATCTTTAGGTGGCGCTATTTTACTAATTAGATGCCTATCAAAAAACAAAGATGCTGAAACTCTAATTTTAGAACTAACACAAAATAAAGAAAAAATTGAAGCTAAATTACAGTCTGATGGCGTTAAATATAACGATAAATTTGAAGTTATAGATGAAAACGGCAAAGTTGTATTTGAAGACCGCAAAATGAATAAATTCGAAATTAAAAAGAAGGTATATGATACAGCCGCAACACTTGATTTAGGCGATTATTTAGATCGCTTACCAAAAGAATTATCTGGTGGTCAAATGCAACGTGTTGCTTTAGGAAGAGCTATCGTTAAAAATGTTCCACTTTTCTTGATGGATGAACCTTTATCAAACTTAGACGCTAAATTACGCTTGGTTATGAGGAGTGAAATTGTTAAACTTCATAATTTGATTAACGCTACAACAATTTATGTTACACACGATCAAACTGAAGCGATGACGATGGCGACACGCATTGTTGTTATGTCACGTGGCTTTGTCCAACAAATTGGAAGCCCAAGTGAAATCTATGATAACCCAAAGAATTTATTTGTTGCGAAATTTATCGGTTCTCCTTCTATTAATGTTTTCGAAGGAACTTATGATAACAAAGGAACGATAAATTTTAATGATACAAAAGTTAAATTATCTAAAGAAATTGTTAGTAACCACGATAATTTCTATCAACAAACATTAGAAACTTTTAATAATATTGATATTGAATTTGATGATAAATCTAGTGAATTTATATTAAAAATATTATCGGCTTTAAGCGATGAAAAGAAAGTGGTCGAAAGACAAACAAAGCCACACTTCTTTACCAAATTATTATCACTATTCAAAAAGAAAGAACGCGAAGAAATCGATGTTAACAAACATGAAAGAGAAAAACGTGTTTGTGAACAAAAGATTGACGAATTAATGGCCGTTAAAGAAAACGAACATCAACTTCTTGTTGCAGTTCGTCCAGAAAAGCTTCACATTCGATTGATAAAAGAAAATGAAGAAATTAAAGATAACGAAATAAAAGTAACTGTAACAGTTAGTGAATTATTAGGCTCTGAATACCACGCTCACTTCGATTTTGCTGGAAGAGATATGGTAGCGAAATTTGATAAGAGCGAATGCTCAATTAATGTTGGTGATGTTATGGCGGTTTCCTTTGATATTAAAGATGCTTTCATCTTTGACCCAATTACTGGAGGTAGGATCAATTAATCATGGCCAAAAAAGTAATAACGGATAAAAAGGGATATAACTTCAGTGTCGCCTTGTTAATTATTACGATTATTGTTGCAGCGGCAACAGTTACAGTTTTCGTTATTGCTTGTGTTTGTTCAACGAATATTTCAGAAGCATCCATCGCTTTGAGCCAACAAAGAATAACCGCGGATGATTTCATGGCTATTAGAAATAAATACCAAAATCTTAACAACATATCGACTTTCTTAAGCTTTGTTGGCATCCCGGTTTCTATTGCCTTGGCCTTATTGACTAAATTCTCATTCAATAAGGCCACAATCGAATTATCAAATCAGACCAACAGCGACCAATTTGAAGTTTATAAAACACTTAAAAAATAGATGAAAATGTCGACCAACTTAGAAAGAATAAAACAATTTTTCGGATACCAAGATTTAACAAGAAGTGTTCGCCCACTTGTTGCGATGCTTCTTTTTGCTATTCCTTTAATTATCACAACCTTTTTGTCAAATGGTATGACGCTTATTAATTCATTGGTTTTGAAAGAGACTGTTGGTGGCGATAGTGTCACAGCAATAAACCAAACAAACGCCCTGTCCTCATTGATTCTACAATTCGGATATGGATGTACATCTGGATTCGGGATAGTCATCGCTAATTTTCACGGAGCAAAAGATATTGAAAAAACAAAAAAAGCCATTGTATCCTCGATTATTTTTTGTTTTGCCATCTGGTTAGTGATTGCTCCGCTTGGCATTATCTTTTTGAAAGTTATGCTTCACGCATTAAATGTCGATGAGCTTTATTTTGATCGCGCTTATAACTATTTCTTGATAATTTTGATATTTTATATTTTTAGCTTATTAAGCAATTTATCTGGTCACATTTTAAGAGCGTTAGGTAATTCATTTACCGTCCTTGTTTCATCTATTTTGACATCGTTGAACCATATTGGTTTTGTTTATTTATTAACCGCGAAATATCTCGGTAATTTAGACACTAGAGGCGCGGCTATTGCTACGATAATAACTTCAATATTAAATCTCTCTATATGTTTTTACTTTGTTTTCAGAAAATATAAGATTAGCAAAGAATCATTTAAATTTGATAAAAGCATATATAAAGATTTGGCAAAACTCGGTGTTCCTCTAGGATTCCAATGGTCGGTTTTATATATTGGCTCCTTTGTGCTCGCAAGGCAAGTTAACTCTTTTGAAATTTATGCTTCTAAAGGAATGGCGGTTTATTCTTCTTGGGAAACGCTAGCAATCAATTCAATAATGGGCGCGATTGGAACAACAGTTGTCAATTTCACTGGCCAGAACTATGGCGCGAAAAAATATATGAGAGTGAAAAAGGGCATTATTGATGGCTATATTTTAGTTGCAATTATTTATTCTGTAATGTTGGTGGCGCTTTTACCAACAGTAAAGCTCGTTCCATATATATATCTTCCAAAAGATGAAATTAATGAAAGGGTAATGTTTTATAGTACGACATACTTATATATCACGATTTCAGCGGCGATGTTCCAAGGTATCATTAATGTTTCAAGAGGTGCTCTTCAAGGGATTAAAAAACCATTGTTCCCATTTATAAGTGGATTAGGAGAGCTCGCTGGTAGAATTGGCGTTTCTTTGCTCGTTCCGTTTATTATCGATGCAAATTATAAAACAACTTTATCAGACAAAAGCTATGTTGGCTTATCTTTTTCCAATGCAACAGCGTGGTTTTTATCAGCTTTAATTATGGGGATTGCTGTTTTGATTTTAATTTTAAGAAACAAGAAATTCCAAAGTGATGAAGTAGAAGAAATTAAAAAAGATATATAAAAATATTTGACAATAGGCATTTAAATAATAATAAAAAAACACCCTTAAATAAATTAAATTTAATGTTAATTAATGGTGATATCCACGAATATATATAAGTTAAAATGCTTATATAAATATGTTAGTGCGAATCGCTGACCCTCATGTAATTTATTCAAAAAAAGAGAAGAAGTTTTATTGTTATGGAACAAAACACTATAACAATCTTCATTTTGCTATCTATGAATCGTCCAATTTATATGATTGGGATTTTGTTGGTTATGCGCTTGATTTATCAGATGGTGACTTTGTTTGTGATGATTGGTTCTGGGCACCAGAATGCTATTACAACGAAAATAACGGATATTATTATTTATTTTATTCAGCAAAGCTTAAAGATGAATATTTGGAAAAATATTTTAATGATAAAAATTTTAAAGAAGGCTGCAAGATATGTGTTGCGGTTTCTAAATCTCCTCGCGGTCCATTCATAAATTTGGATGGTAACCCATTAGATTTTTCGCCATATGACGATAATTATCTAGATGTTGATGCAATTTGCCAAAACGTTTTTGACCTAGATTATCCTAGTAAATTATTAGAAAACTCCGATATTCCTAAGGGAACATATGTTCCATTTATCGACGCTAATTTATTTATTGATAATGGTCATATTTATTTATTCGCTTCAAGGAACTGTTATCACAATTGTTTATATGATGATCGCCGAGGAAAATTCGTTGAAGAAAGTACGATTATTGGTGTTGAACTAGAAACTGATTGGTGGCATCAAAAAGAGCCAGTCATGCCAACAATAAAAAAAGAATACGTCAGAGAAATAGACGGAAGAAGAAAAGATAAATATCTAACAATAATCGATTATAAGAGTAACCCTCAAGCATGGGAAAACGCTTCCGTCGAAGATTATAAAAGATCTAACGGAGAACGACATAATAGAAGATGGCATGAAGGTAGTACGACTTTTACTGTGAAAATAAACGGAAAAAAGAAATATGCAATGACATATTCCTGCAACTATTATGGTAATGAGTTTTATGGTGTCGGTATCGCTTTTGGTGATAATCCGCTTGGACCATATGTTAAATATGAAAATAATCCAATTATTAAACAAAGGGAGGACGGATTCGTCAATTCGACTGGACATGGCTGCGTAGTGGAATATGAAGGTGAAACATATTATATTCATCACGCAAGACAACTCGATGGCGATCGCTGTTTAGCGATTACTAAATTTAAGATTATTGACGAAAATAATATTGTTGTATATAAAACCGAATTTGCTAATTCGTTAATATTTGATAATGAGGACGATGGATATACTTTCTAAAAAAATAATCATTTTATCTCTTATTTCTTTATCTCTTTTTTCGTGCGCTAAAAAAGAGAAGCAAGTTGATAGTGATGAGTCAGAAGATGCTTTAAGCGAGATAGAAAGTGAAAAAAGACACGAGATACATACTATTCTACAAAAAATGTATCTTGATGATCCCGATTATGAAGTTGCCTCAGCCTATGCGATGGGACAAGAAGAACTATCTATCCCTGTACCATATAATTTAGATTACGAGCAATACTCTATATACAAAGGCGAAAAAGCATTTGAAATAGAAGTAAGCGAATATCAAACATTTAATAAATCATGGATTTTTAAAACTAGTGATACAAACTTCGATATCTATAATCTAAAAATACACACCAAATATTATTATCGCGTTTGTGAAGATAATATTTATATTGAAACTGGAACATTTGAAACAAACGATTCTTTGCTTAGAAATATATTTGTTGAAGGCGTCACTAACTTCCGCGATTTAGGGGGATATTATACGAGTTACAATAAATGGATTAGGCAAGGCATTCTATATAGAAGCGCAAGAATAAACGACAATTATACACAAAAAGCTAACATTACCTCTTTGGGCCTAGAATGGGTTAAAAGACTTGGCTTAACTATGGAAATGGATTTAAGAACAGTAGCTGAATCTGGAATCAACGTTTCTTTATTGCCAGGAGTTAGATACATATCTTGTGATTGGGGATATTCTGAACCAGCTGGTATTTTTGCAAGTAGCAATTATCCAATTATTCGTAAAGCTTTCGTTTCTTTAGCGAATAAAGATAATTATCCAATGTTTGTTCACTGCAACATTGGAACGGATCGAACCGGAACTTTATCAATGTTTTTGCTAAGTATTTTGGGTGTTGATTATATAAATATAATTCGCGATTACTTATTTTCTAATTTTGCATCCATTGGTGGCGTTAGAGGAATGTCTAATTTAAAGCCAATCTTAGATCAAATTAATAAAGAAGAAGGAGATACATTCAATATTCGAGCTGAGAACTTCCTCCTTAATGCCGTTGGCGTTAAACAAGAAGAAATAGACAATATAAGAGAAATAATGCTTGAAGATTAATTTTTTTATAAACAATTATCATGAAGAATTATTTTCTTTAAAATAATGGTTCTTTCCTTTTAATTTGAACGTATTACGAAATGAAATATTCTTATGGATGGTTATGATATGAATAATAACGGAATTAAGGTTGCCCAAGAATATCTTGGCATTAACTTTTTCGAAGATTTAAAAATAACTTTTACCAAAGTTAATGATAGACACGTGTTAAATATTCAGAGAAACAATGAATTGATTAACGTGGAATACGGCGAAGAATCATTAAAATATTTTGCTCTATCACTTATTAAAGAAAATATCAAAAATGCGACGTATCAGGCCTCTTTTTATCGTTCTTTCTTAGATAGTGGATATATGCAAGATTGCTCTAGAAATGGAGTAGTTAATGTAAATGAGGCAAAATTAATGATTCTAAGATTAGCATTACTTGGGCATAACCGATTCTATTTATACATGGAAGATACGTATCCATTATCGACAAAGAAATACAATTTTTTTGGTTATTTAAGAGATGGACTAAATAAAGATGAATTAAAAGAAATAGTGGATTATGCATCTATTTTTGGCGTTGATGTTATCCCGTGCATTCAAACACTATCCCATCTTTTCGCTATGTTAAGATGGAAAGAATTTGCCCACTTCCGTGATACTTTTAATACCCTCGATACCGAAAGTAGAGATGTATATGAATTAATTGAAGATATGATTAGAACTTGTAAATCAATCTTTAAAACTAAATACATTCATATCGGTATGGATGAAGCAAACGATATTGGCACGAAAAGATTTGTTAAACTTAATCCACCAAATAGACACGAATTATTTCTTAACCATTTAAATAAGGTTGTAAAGATCGTGAAACAATATGATCTAATTCCTCTTATTTGGAGTGATATGTTCTTCTCGCTAAGTGATGGAGGATATTATTCTTGCAAGAGAATAAAAGAAGAAGTTAAAAAATTAATTCCCGAAGATGTTGAACTTGTTTATTGGGATTATTATCATCACGATGATGAATCATTAGACAAAATGTTTGATGCGCATGCCGACACAAATAATAAAATCACCTTTGCCGGTGGAGTCATTAGATGGATAGGATTTGCTCCGGAAATCAAAGGTTCATATATCAATGCAGCCAAAGCTCTTGAATATGCAAAAAAATATCACGTCGAATCCATCTTTATGACCGGATGGGGGGACGATGGTGATGAATGTACAATGGAAGCGTATTTGCCAATCATGTCTATTTGTTCAATTATGAATTTTTATAATAGCAACGACACAGAAAAAGCTTCTTCATTATTACAAACTGTCATCAATCAAAAATACAAAGATTTTGAATTATTTAGTGAACTCAATATTCACGCTAATAAAGAGTTTTATAATTCTTATAGCAATAAGAGTAAATATTTCTTTTATCAAGATCCTTTAATGGGGATTTTTGATAAATTAGCGCACGAAGAATATATTGAATATTACGATGATTTAGCGAATAAATTTGCCACTTTAAAATTATCATCAAAAGAATTCTCATATTTATTTGAGACCTATGAATATTTTGCTAGATTCCTTTCAAAAAAAGTCATGATGGGAAAAATAATGAGGGGTGCATATCAAAAAAGAGATATTTTAAAACTTAAACACGTTTCAAAAGATATTGAATCCTCTATAGTTTTACTTGATAAATTTAATGAATCATATGAAGTAATGTGGAAAAAAGAAAAGAAAAGTGTTGGCTTAGAAGTTATCCAAGGAAGAATTGGATTTTTAAAAGCGAGACTCGAATACACTTATAAAACTTTAAATAAATTTTTATCAAGAGAAATAAGCATAATTCCTGAACTAGAATTAGAAATCAAAGACTACAATAATGATCCCGAAGATGGGGAAACCACGTTTGCGAATAACTGGAAAGCTATTGCTAGTGCAAATATGATGTAATAACTTCGCCAAAGCCACGGACAAACTTTTTAAGACACGGAATGTGCCCTATTTTAAGTGGTGCTAATATGACATAGTGGATAAATAGTATATTTATAGTGATAGAAGGATTTACCGTATGAAAAAATATTAGTTACGACACTTTTAGTAGCGTCTTTACCTATTGCTTTTGTTGGTTGAATATATTCTTTGGAAACATCAGAAATGTCTAACGATTGGAATGATCGTTGCGAATTTACTGATAATCCGAAACTTAGCTTTTTAACGCAATTAAGAACTTCAAGTTTGTATTTATCTTGAGGCGCTTTATTTGTTGTTAAGAAAAGGATATAAAGTTTGGATTGTGTTCGATTGTTTCTATGGCAAGGGATTTGGGACGCAGGAAGAATTTGAAAGATATGTTTTAGATGCAGTTTTTATAAGTTATATGAGATTTAAAATGGCGAGTGATTTTAATGATTGGAGTATATTGAAAAAAGTGGAATAGTTAAATTTTTATGATTTATGTTATGTTATATGATCATTTATTGAAAGTTGCAAATTTAACAAAAACCAATATGTAATTATCTAAACTTAATTATTCAAAATTAGACAAAAATCTCTATCCAATAATTAACACAGATAACTTACACACAATATAAATTAGATCTAACTAACCCTGAACCGGTAAGATAAAAGTAGACACGTATAAAAAGCGCGGTCTACTTTTTCTTTTAGTATGATTTGAATAAGGAGGTAAGTATGTCTAAAAAGAAAGATGGAGCGGTTATCGGGCGTCCTAAAGGTGGGAAAAATAGAAAATATTCTGCCGAGGAAAAGAAAAACTATGTAGAACGGTTCTACAAAGAAAACATTCCTTTGAAAACTTTTATTAGGAAAAACAATATACCCGAAAGCACATTTAGAAAATGGGTTATTAATTACGAGAACCACGGTTTAGAAGGATTGAATAGTAAAACCGGCAAATGCGGATCAGGGAACCCATATGCGGCGTTGCATGTCAAAAAGAGCCTCACAGAAGTCGAAAGATTGAGGCTCGAGCTAGCCAAGAAGGAAGTTGAGTGTGAGCGATTAAAAAAAGGTTACTCGGTGAAAGGAGTTGGTCGAAGAAAAGAATACGTTACTATCAGCGGAAAGAATTCGAAATAATCGAACTCTTATCTAATAAATATCCAATTAAATTCTTGTGTTCAATCATGGATGTAAATCGAAGTGGATATTATAAATGGAAAAATCGTCAAATTAATAAGCCAGAATGGATAAAAAGAAGAGAATCCAATCTAAAGATTATCCAGGAGGTTCATAATCATCATAAAACCCATGGATATCGATGGATCTCGGCGTATTTAAAGCAAAAATACGGGCTCATATTAAAACCGAATTACGTTCACGTATGTTGCAAATATGCAGGGATTAAATCAGAAGCTCCTAGGATTAAATGGAAAAGGCCCAAGGAGGAAAAACTAGGATTCCCAAACCTCGTGCGTGGAAATTGGAACGCATCAAAACCGTATGAAATCGTTGTGTCGGATATGACAATGTTCTGGCACAAGGGAACCCATTATGAATTAACGTTGTATCTTGACACATTCAACAACGAAATAGTGTCTTACAGGCTCAGTTCTAGAGAGGGCGATCCAAGAACATATCACGATGGGCTTAAAGAAATAATAAATCTAATTAAAAAAGAACAAACTGACCAGGTTACCGTTCTTCACACAGACCAAGGTTCGGTTTATTCTTCCAGAAGCTATAACGAGCTTCTGACTAATGTTAACATGAAACATTCTATGTCTCGAGCGGGAACTCCGACAGACAATCCAATTATGGAATCGATTAACGGCTGGATGAAAGATGAGATGTTTTATGATTTTGGTTTAAAACATTGCGATGATATAAACAAGTTTATCAAGGCATACATGCATTGGTTCAATCACGAACGTCCAGCATATGCTTTGCAATATAAAACCCACATCAATATAAACATGACATGGGGTATTAATACTTTTTGAACTGTCTACTTTCGCTTGACTAGTTCATCGCCATAGATCTTTTTCTTTTATCTAACGCCCAACGCCGCCCAAATCCACTTTCACCAAGACTTCACCATTCTTTCGCTATATAGGCCTACGCCGAACCGTCCGCCGCCTACCCAACGCCGCCACGAAAAGCCCCAGAAAGAAGCCACCGCACACGCCCTGACCGAGTTGCCGACCCAAGCTCCCCCCGACCCTTATATATGGATATATATAGCCACAGACGACAGCCTTCCGACCGACCGCCCGAAACCGCGCCAACGCAGCCGCTTTCAGATACGCAGCCAGACGCCCACAGGCAAGCCATACTTGCCCCACGTCGCGCTGAACCGACCAGCCTAAGCAAACGTCTGCCGCCCACGAATTCAAGCTTCAGACGACAGCTTCTGGCCACAGCAAAAAAGATCGTTTCGCCGGCTCGCGACACAAGCTTTACGCGATATGATCATTTATGGACGAACTTGTGCAAAACAGGATAAAAAGGTTTGTGTTGTGTTAATGACTTATTATATTTATATAATGAAGTATTAATATCAAGAAGAATAGGTGATAGCAATATGCTATTTTTTTCGCCGTTGGTTTTGCCAAACTTACCATTATTATTACGCCAAAATTGCGGTTTTGTTTAACAATTAAAAATGAAAAGAAGAGTAAAAAGTTAGGTTATGAAATTAACTCATTTAGTTAGTGTGTAACAAAATTACCAAAAATGTTTCACACTAATTTATATTGTGATACAATGTATTTGCAGGAGGCATACTTATGCCAAATATCAATGAATTATTACGCGAAAAAAACCAGTTATTAGAACAACTAAAATCTTTGTTACACGGTTCAATAGAATTAAGAGAAAAAGATGGTAAACAATACATCTATGTTCATTATCGCCTAGATGGTGTATTAACTACGAAATATGCTGGGGAATATTCAGATGTTCTATATAACTTAATTAGGAATAATACTGAATTAGCCAAGAGCCTTAAAAAGAGATTAAAAGAAATCAATAAAACTCTTAAGGAACTCAACTATATTGAAGCCGAAGGTGTTGATGAAAAAGTCGCCATTAACATCGATTTAGCTAGAAGATACCTCGTCGATTCTATTTATAAACAAGCTGTGTTAGAAGGTGTGGCAACCACATATTCTGATACGGAAACTATTGTTAATGGCGGAAAAGTTAAAGATATGACCGCTTCTGATATCAATAAAGTCATTAATCTTAAAAGAGCATGGGAATTCATTATGTCAATTGATTTAGCTAATTATCCAACTAACTACGCGGTTTTATGTCAAATCAATCAAATAGTGGAAGATGGTTTTTCTTTAACTGCAGGAAGAATTAGAAGTGTACCAGTTACTATTGGCGGTTCTACTTATATTCCCCCAATTCCGTTCGAAGACCAAGTTAAACAAGATTTATACGATGTGTTAAATAATGAAAAGGGAATTGATCTCGCTATTGATTTAGTTTTATATGTCATGAAAAAGCAATTGTTCTTAGATGGAAACAAAAGAACTGCAATTATATTTGCAAACCATTATTTGATTTCACACGCACTAGGTTTAATTGTTGTGCCCGCAGAACAAGTTAAAGAATATAAAAAAGTCCTTGTATCATATTATGAAGATGAATCAAAGAAAGGCGATATTGTCAATTTCTTAAAAGAAAAGTGTTGGATTAAGATGAAGTGATTCATCAAAACAAATAATGGATGTGTTCCCTATCATTTGAAAAGGCTCATCATACTTTGTTACGGGTAGAGAAAAAGACATATCATTTGTTGTTTCCATGAGTAAAAGGCTATACATATCTAATTTCGGTACACGTCGAGACTGTGGTGTGCCTAAGCCTAAAAAGGCCATAAGCTTTATTGCTTGTTATACTCTTTAAAAAATCACAGGCATCAAGAAGAATAGGTGATGGCAGTATGCCACTTTTCCTCAATTGTTTTCGCCAAACCTACCATTTAAAACGCGCCAAACTTGCGGTTTTGTTTAATCAAAACTTGCTGTTTATCGTATATTTGGTCGCTCAATATTGGTTATCATCGATAAAAACCTCAGTACTAATCAAAACGTCAAATTTAAATTGTGACAATAAACAACCTTAAGACACGTGTTTCTTCATCGAAAGCAGTTATATTTCCTGCTACGCCATCCAGGGTAAGACTTAAGGCACATAATTGTTTGCCGGCGATAGCAATGCCATCTTCTAGGAATCTAACTTTTGGCCTGGTGTTAATACTTTATCTTCACCCATGTTTGTACCTCCTGGTTCTATACATCACTCCTCCGAGTGAAATTATCAACTTTATTAGCTGACTTTTGTGTGTATCTGGTACCTCTATATGCTTGTTCTTCTTTGCTTTGAAAATAGTGAAAAAATAGTGAAAAAATAATGAAATTTTGATATATTATTATTGCGAGGTCGCCAATGATTAAAACGATACTAAATAACGATATCTTAAATAAGATTCTGGAAATTGAAAAAAACAAAGATGCTTTAAATTTAGCGAAGATCCCAATTAATCTGTCCAACAAATTTAGAAAGAACACAAAAAAGAGATCTTCTTATGCCTCTAATCATATCGAAGGCAATCCTTTGACATATGAGCAAGCCGACGCTGCTATTGAATCGAAGAACAGACATTTTCTTAAACCAGAACAAGAAATAAGAAATTATTATTTAGCGTTAGAACTTCTTGAAAAGAAATTAGAAAATAAAGAGCCTATTTCGTTAAAACTTATTTTTGAAGTCCAAAAACAAATATGTGATGGCGAGCCAAAAGAGAAAATCGGTTTAAGAGGGGCGATGCCCCCTGGAGTTTTATTTGCGGTTTGGAATGACGATGGAACTCCTGCATATATTCCTCCCGAATATAGCGAAGTGCTCGATTTACTCAACGAATTAATTCAATACATCAACTAATCAAATGACCATCCGTTAATTAAAGCTGCGGTTATCCATTATCAATTGGTAACTATTCACCCATTTGAAGACGGAAACGGAAGAACCGCCAGAATCATTTCGAATTATTATCTTTCTTTAAATGGATATGGCTTTAAAAATGTCGGTTCGTTAGAAGAATATATGTCTTATGACATTGATGAATATTACGATTCCATCCAAATGAACCTTCCTGTTTTATATTACGACGGAAGGAATGACCCACCTCATCCAGAAATATGGATTAATTATTTTTTAAAGGTCTTTTCTCTTTATGCCTCTAAAGTTTTATCAATTGCGTTAAAAGAAACATCCAATATCGAAAACGAGCGTTTGCTACATTTATCCAATAAAGCCAGGGTGTTTTTAGAATATTTAAAAAGGCACAATATCCTAAAATTTGCTCCTATTGATTTAGCGGCCAAATTAAAAGTCACTAACAGAACGATAATTAATTGGTGCGCTGAACTAGTGAATAATGGTTATTTAAAGCCCGTTCTTGTTAATAAAAGAATTAGGCGGTACGAAGTAATCTAAAAATAGCGCTCCATATTTAAAATAAAGGATAACGTCTAATAAAATAGACATTAACTTAAAACGAACGTATAATGTGAATATGGAAAATAAGGTTGAAATCGGCCATAAGATAAAAGAGCAAAGGCTTGCTCTTAATTTAACAATGGATGAAGTTTCTCAAAAGGTTGGTATAACAAGATCAACGCTTTGGTCTGTTGAGAATGGGAATGGTAATTATTCGATAGACACACTCCTCAAATTATTGGACTTTTTAGATATGTCTTTAAGTTTTGATGTCTCAAAAACAAAGCCAAATAGAATTAGAGCAAGCAGAATTAACACAGCATTAGATAAAAAAGTAAATCGGTTTTTAATTATGTGCGTCGAACAATATGCTTCTAGCATGAATAAAAGCAGCAGGGATGTTTATAACTGCATGTCTAAAAAAGGCATAATTAAAGAACTAATCGACGATTATGAAGATATGCACGGTATGTCTACCTATTCCATTAATGAATATATAGATAAAAGACTTACGGGAGGCAAGGCATGATCTTATATCACGGATCAGATGTTGAGATGGCTAGTCCAAAAATTATCGCATCTGAAAAGGGAAGAGATTTTGGCTGCGCCTTTTATTTAACTCCTATCAAAGAACAGGCCGAGAGAATGGCAAAAAGAAAACAAAGGATGAATAAAAGCTCTTCGGCGATTGTCAGTGTTTTTGAATGGGACGAAAAAGAAACGAATGCATTAAAATACAAGACATTTAAAGATCCGGATTTAGAATGGCTGGACATGATCGTTGAATGCAGAACCAATCCTTCTTTTAATCATGGCTACGACATAGTTGAAGGCAAAATAGCAGATGACTCTGTCGGCGAAACAATCCTTTTTGTTATAGACGGGGTGATTAAAAAAGAAGCCGCTCTTGAAAGATTAAAGTTTCAGAAAATTAATTCTCAAATTGCTTTTTGCAGCGAAGATTCTTTAAAACTGCTCAAATTTATCAAAAGTTATGAGGTTAAATAATGAAACACGTCCTTTCTAAAACAATCCTCATATCCCAAACCGTGGAATTAATTGCTAAGAAATACAAATTAACTTTAGATGAAGCAAGAAGACGCTTTTATGATTCTGATGTTATTGAAATGCTAGAAGATGATGAAACCGGACTTTATGGAGAATCAGCGTTATATCTTTTATCGTTATATGAAGATTATTTAAATAACAGATGTATCGGAACCGAAACCCCGAATCTGTAACGACAATCAATCCATTGACGATGCCGTTAAAGATTGAAAAAATGTTTTGTGGACAAATTTTCTGACATTGTTGATAATTTATTTACGTAGTAAATATCTGGTTAATTCTCTTTTTTGGCGAATCAATTCGCCCATTCGGTTATTTAAAAATTCGCCGATAAAGTGAATATTGTTAGGGAAGGAGGCATCCGTAAATGACCCTTGGTCAAAAATTAAAAAAACTAAGAACCGAGAAAAACTTAACTCAAAAAGATCTTGCGGATCAATTACACGTAACTTTCCAAACCGTCAGCAAATGGGAAGGGGACACCAACGAACCAGACATAACGACTTTAAAAGAACTGGCTAAATTATTTGGTTGTTCTTTTGATTATTTATTGAGCGACGAGGAGGCGCCAGAAGAAACACCCGAACCAGAACCGGAAACGGCAACAGAGGAGCAAGTTACTAAAACCATCGTTATTCATCAAAACGAGGCACACGTATGCGCTAAATGCGGGAAAGATATACCTGAAGACGAACTCGTTTCCGAAGATGTTACTAGAAAAGAGAGGCACGGCAGAGCCACAAGAACCGTGTCGGTTGGGCAAACCTATTATCACAAGCGCTGCTTAGAAGAAGTTAAAAAAGAAAGAGCGGAAACCGCTAGAAGGGTTAGAGCAGCTAGTGCGTCATCCAGCAGAAAGAAATGCTTTGGATGGGGGATCGCCGGCGGGGCAGTCGCGTTGGTAATTGCTTTATTGATATTCCTATTGGTCCCTTCGGTAAAAGAAGTAGTTCATCCAGCTTTGGCGGTTTTATATAGCGTGATTATTAGTTACGGAATCTTTGCGATGGTTTACTGCATCCTCTCCGGCTCATACATTGGAGATGTATTCGTGTGGTGCGCTAGTTTGTCCATCAAATTCCCTGGACTCATATTCACATGGGATCTGGATGGTTTTGCGTGGTTAATTGCGATGAAAATGTTATTTGCAGTACTCGGGTTCTTAATCGGTGTATTTGCGTTATTGTTCGCAATCGCTTTCTCGGCAGCCTTAGGAATGGTTTCGTTCCCGTTTGTATTAATTCATAACATTCGTACTGATTACGAAGATGCTTTTTAGGAGGGCATACCAAATGAAGAGAAGATTCTTATTTTTGATTTCTGCTTTGGCAGCAACGTTTCTGGTTGCTTGCAATTCCAATGGGGAAACGCCAACATCTTTGAGCAGCGACACAACGACCGCCTCAGATCCAACAAAACTAGACTTTACTGAAGCTACCTTCGAAAGTGCTACCTATACTTATGATGGTCAGCCTCACATTCTTGCCGAAGTGAAAGGCGTTCCGGAAAATACAGTTATTACTTATACAGGTAGAGAAGAGCACACTGATGCAGGCACATATAGTGCGACGGCCAAACTAGTCAAAGATGGATATAATGACAAAACCTTATCCGCAACCTTAACCATTAACAAAGCAACCATTACTGGTATCACTTTCGAAAGTGCCACCTATACCTATGATGGAAACCCACATACATTAGAAATTACAGGAGCGTTGCCGACCGGTGGAACGGTTAATTACACGAATAACGGCCCTCATATTAATGCCGGAACCTATAACGCTACAGCTGTGATTTCTGCTCCGAACTATAATGATTTAACACTCAATGCCACATTAACTATTGGCAAAGCAACATTTACTGGCTATACATATGAGAGCAAGTCAGTTAAATATGATGGCGCCGATCATTTTAACGATATCCAATTAGTAGGTGTCCTCCCTGAAGGAACGACAAAGAAAGAAACCGTTAAAGATTCCAATGGCACTATAGTTACAAGCGCTATTGAAGTAGGTACCTATACCTATACGTGCGTCTTAACCAACAAGAACTTTAATACAGTAACATTAACCGCCACATTAACGATTAAGGCTCAAAAGAAAGACATGCCTGTGTTTGTTGCCGATGATGGCACCGTTTATTTCGCCAACGGGCTGCATAACAGCTATCTTTATTCTTTCAATGGCTCGGATTTGAATCTCATCGATTACTCCTCTCCAAAAGAGTTCAATAAATATAATTCTTCCTCAGCCTTATTTATTGCTGGTTCAACGTTGCTTAATTCTGTTAAACAAGTAAGCGGCGATGGCACTGATATCTTGTACACTGACAGCAATATTGATGATTTCGTAAAACAAAATGAAAACATTTATTACTATTCGAGCAACACATTAAAAGCCAGCAAGTCTGGAATTTATAAAGTAGACGCCACCGATTCAAGCCAAGAACCAGTGGTAACCAAAATATTCGAAGGAAAGAGCGACAATTTAGCGATTTATGGCGAAAATCTCTATTTCACCAACGGCAATGACCACAATTATTTATATAAGATGAACCTTTCCACACATGCAACGTCGTTAGTTATGGAGGAGAAGGTCCATGAATTCACAATTAGCAACAATCGACTTTATTGCACGGTTAATGGCGCACTAAATGATTATATCGGTTATTTAGATTTATCTAGTTCGTCAACCGAACCGACCAAATTGACAAATGCAGCCGGAGAGTTCTTAACGGTTAAAAACGGGTATCTTTATTACAATTACACCGATTTATTCTCCGTCGTCGACGATTCCGTTAAAGGCGTTTGGAGAATTAAAACGAGCGGTGGCGAACCAGAACAGCTATTAGCGAATGACGGTGTTAATGGGTTTGATGTCGAATCTTCTTCATCTTTGGTTTATGTCGACTCCACGAATCTTCATTTGTATCGCTACAACACGTCTACTAAAACCGCAACCGACTTATTAGATGGCTTTGTGGCCCCCGAATCAACCCCATTAAACACTGGCGGCCAAACTGTCTCTTTGGGAACCAAAACCTATTATCTAAATATGTATGCAGGCAAAACTCTCTATGTTTATGACGAGTCGAGTAAGAAGAGCTCGCAATTAACAACCAATAAAGTTGAAGACTTCTACATCTATGATGGAATCATGTATTTCAACCAAGTCACCATGTTAACGAACAATGACTTATACGCTGTTAATTTAACAATGGGTGGCGAAGCCGAAAAGATTAATTCAAACGACGTTAGAAATATGACAAGTGACGGAACCTATCTATATGCCACTCATTATAATTGGGCAGGCGCTGCTGGCGGCATTTCTAGAATGAGATTAGATGGTAGCGATTATGTAAAATTCTCTGAAATCAATGGGGCTAAAAACTTCACTGTGAAGGACGGCAAGCTTTATTACATCAATTGTAGTACTGGCCAAGACAACGGCTATGTTGAATACATTTCTACTAGTGATATTACAACAACTACTGAAGAATTAACTGGTACAAGATTATCTAGCGACATTAAGAACGTTAAACAATTTGCTTTTGATGGGAATAATATCTTCTACATTTATAACGGCACCATTGACAATTCGGTTAGAAGAACAGACTTCACATCTTTGGGCGAAGGAACTAAATTAGCTTCTTCAAAAACAAACCCAAACGAAATCTTGCTGAACGACGGCTATGTTTATTACTACTCTTATGCTGCGACAGCCGCTAGTAGTGCTGGTTTCTATAGAGTGAGCAAAAACGCTACTAAAGATGGCACACAAGAACTATTGGTGGGATACGATTCCAAATATTATGGATCCAACCTGTCTATTTCTGCTTCCGGCAATCTTTATTTCTTGAACTACATTCCAAAATTAGTTTTAGGTGATGCGCATTTCTATCAAATTAATTTGAACAACAAAGCCGTTCTTAAAATCAACTAATCAATATTGTTCACAGCTATAAAGGCCGCGAATTCTCCAAAATGCAGGGGATTTGCGGTCTTTTTGCTTACCATATGGCAATCTATAAAACATAACTTTCCTGCTTTAACGCCGTCTATCTGAGCCGACCTTATTTTTCATCCTGCTAGCGCATTCTTTAAAGGAGACGTCACTTTGGAAAGCGAATTTGATGTTACCGATACAGAACGAGAATTAGTCTTGCCTTCTCCTTACCAAATCGTTGATTTGACCATCAATGGAAGGAAAGTGGGAATGTTTATGTTCTCAAAGAAAATCGATGTCTCGGAATATCTCGTGAAAGGGACAAACCACATCAAGATGGTTTTAACCGTCTCTAATCGTAATCTTCTCGGAGAATCCCATACCTGTCAGGAAGAGAATCCTAGTGTTTATCCTGATCTTTGGGAACGGCTTGGCCTATGGGAAGGAAACTCTAACGTTAATTATCGGGATAATTATTCTTTCGTTAAGACCCTGTTATATAAAAAATAAAAATATTTAACGAATTAAAAATGCCTTTCTCTAAAGAGAAAATGATTTTGGAAAAAAATAAAAAAATTAGTTTTTTTAGACTATAAAAAAATTAACTATCAAAAGCAGCGAGACTAGTTTATTATTTTAGTATAGAAATAATATTTTGGAGGCAGTCCCATGAAAAAATTCTCAATATTATCTATTTCGTTTTTACTTGCCTTTGGATTATGCGCTGGACTTGCTAGTGCGAACGCTTCTGGGGCAAAAGAAGCAAAGGCATTAGCTCCTACCAGCTTCGTTTCTTTAGGCGGAGATATTACAAGAGATCAATGGAGCATTTCAAATCTTTTTGATGGTGATTTGAGCACTGGTGTTAATTTTTCAAAAGATTCTGCATCTGATGCATACATTGCATTTGCAAAAAACGTAGAACATTCAGTTTCCTTTGCTGTTGAAAGTATTGATGTGTATTTTCCATCAACCGCAAATGTTTGGAAACAAGCAAGAATTAGATGTACTGAAGTCGGGGCTGACTCTCGTACCGAGTTTTATAGATGGAATATTGAACCAGTAGAAACAGCGGACTACAAAAAAATTACTATCAATCTACAAGGATTAAATATAGAAACATACTCGTTAGACATTATGTTTGAAGGTGAAGCTGGCGCAAGCGGTGCCATTCAAGAAGTAGTTGTTCACGAAACAGCAGACGCTTCCTTGCCTACATATCATTTTGATGTTGAAACATTAACAAAAGCCGACACCGATTATTGTGTTGCCAATCTTTTTGATAATAATGATGAAACAAGTGTTCAATTTAAAACCCATGCATCTGGCACGGATTCAGATATAATCATCGATTTGCCATCTGCAACCACCGTTAGAGATGTTAAAGTTGCTTGGGCAGCTGGCATTGATACAAGACCTGCAGATGCCAACATCTATTATTCAACAGACAATGGCGCTAGTTGGGCTAATTTTCAAGAAGAAACCGAATCATGTAGAGTTAGTTCTGATGACACTTCTTCATGCGTTCATAACAGAATGATTTACCAAAGACAAACTCCTGTTGCTAATGTTACAAATTTAAAATATGAATTTGCTAGTGTTTCTGGCTGGTATACCGTTAGCGAATTTGCATATAACGTTACCTCTGAAGATGATCCTATCGTTAGTATTACTAATGGATTAAAAAACTATCAAGGACAGTTCTACAACATCGTCGACGGCGACGAAACAACATCGTGTTGGTTCAATGGCAGACCTGCTTCAGAAGGATATGTCTCGCTAGATTATCCAAATGCAGTAACTGCTAATTGTGCCGACTTTAAAATGGGTAATAACTCTAATGGTGATACATTTGCTGGTAAAATTGTTGTTAAACAATCAAATGGGTCATGGGTTGAAGTAGCAACATATGACGCTACAACAAATAATTTAAAATTGCGCTTCCCAAGCACCTACGATATTGTGAGCGTTCACATTATTCCTGAGGCCGAAGGTGGTTGGATTGCGATTAAACACTTTGAATTACGAAACGATCCTAGAGAATGCACAATATCTCTTGGCGGTTATGATCCTGCAGAGGCAATTAGAGATCCTTTCAACGATTCAAAAGCGCTAACCACACCTTATCTTTACAACATGATTGATGGTGATAAGAATACAATTACAAGACTTACCAACCCTTCAACTGTTAATGGTAGATTATACTTTGAATTCCCTTCTTCAAGAGAATTTACATCTTTAGTTTTAGAATCAACTGACCCAAATAGTACAGTTTATAACACTGGTGAATGGGTTAAGGCGATTGCTGTTTATTACTTTAAAACCGGCGAAGGATATGTGAAATATGGAGATTTCGCTGCTAATGATGTAACTCATGTCATAACTGCTTCATTTATGAATGCCCCATTTACAACCACTGGTATTTATGTTGCCTTTACCTGGACATTCAATTGGATTGGTATTCAAGAAATAACATTCAATGCTCCTCTATCAAGTTATTATGTTGGTAACTGGACGCTTCCTGCAGTTAATTACTATCAAAACTTCTCTCATATGACAGACGGAGACTATGACACTGGTGTTTGGTTTGACTATAAAATTGATTACGAAGCTTATATAGTGCTAGATCTCCAAGAAACAAAGAGAATCAACGATATTGTTTTATTCCAAAAAGGAAATACCACTACTGGTGGTGGAGATGCTAAACCAACAACATATAGTAATGACTACTTGGAAAAGTGTAGGTTTGATTATTCATCAGACGGAAAAAAATGGACAGCATTTAATGATGGTTCCTTTGAAGAAGTTGCAAATATTTTCTTCAAGCCAAATCAACTTGTTAACGCCAGATATATTAGGGTTGTTAACCTCGATGATTCTTTAGACGGACAATCTGCTCACGGTGCGGTCATCCGTGAATTTAGAGTCAACACCACCGATGATTTAATCGATGCGATTATGAATTCCGTCACTTGTGATGGTACAGGTGAAACAGCACCATCTGGTTGGTCAAGCATCGAAGCACCTTATAATGCTTTAGATGAAGGCATTCAAAATGAATTAAAGACCGCTGTGACAGTGAAAAATGGCGATAATCTTTTAGATAATGCTTTAGAGAAATATGACTACGTCATGTCTAAATATGGAAGTGGAACATACTCTAACTATTTAGATAGAGCAATTCGTCCATCATATTCTGGTTACTTCTTCAACACCATCCTTGGAAGTAAAGAAAGTAACGGTGTGATACTAGTTATTGTAATCTCAGCGGTTACATTATCTGGTATCGCAGCCTTCTTCTTATCAAGAAGAAAAAGAGAAAACTAATATAAATATATAGAGATAGAAGTTATGAGTAAGAAAATTGAATTTGGTACAGGTGGCTTCAGAGGAGTCATCTCAGACAACTTTAATAAAGAAAACATTCAATTAATCGCTCAAGCTCTCGCCAACATCATTCATGAGAGAAAACAAGAAGATCGTCCTATTATTGTAGGCTACGACAATCGTTTCATGAGTGATTTTGCTGCGAAATGGTTTTGTGAAGTCTTGAATGGAAACGGAATCAAAACATACTTATACACTCACGTTGTTCCAACTCCAACCGTGATGTCAACAACAAGAGATATGTGTAACTATTATGGAGTGATGATTACCGCCAGTCACAACCCTTACTATTTTAATGGAATTAAAATCTTCACTAAGGGTGGCTATGATGCGGATGTTGAATTCACATCACTCTTAGAACAAAAGATCCAAGAAGTTGGTGAAGTCAAAACTTTACTTGAAAGACCTGCGAGAAGAAAAGAACTTTTAGAGGATTATGAAAACCTCGGTAGTTATCTCTCTCACATCAAATCATTTATCGACCCAACAGTTACTAAGAATAAATTAAGAGTTTTATACAATAACATGCACGGAGTGGGTGTTATTGGTTTGAAACCATTATCAGAAAAATTACACATTCATCAATTCACCATTATTAATGAAGAGCATGATGCTTTCTTTGGATTTAATTTACCAAACCCAACTAGAGAAGCTTTACTCGGTGAATTCTCCGAAACAGTTGTGAACCAAGGCTATGACTTAGGTATCGCCACTGACAGTGATGGAGATAGATTAGGTGTTATTGATGAAAGAGGAAACTATGTTTCCGCCAATGAAATCCTTGCAGCGATTTATTATTACTTAATCACTGAAAGAGGATATAAAGGTGACATCGTTAAAAACTGTGCAACATCAGTCTTAGTGGACCTTGTTGCAGAAGACCTTGGCTATAAATGTCACGAAGTGGATGTCGGTTTTAAAAACATTACTCATGGTATTAATGAATTCGACGCTTTACTTGGTGGAGAAAGTAGTGGTGGTCTGACCATGAAAGGCTATATCTATGGTAAAGATGCAACATTCTCAGGAGCGTTATTCCTTGAGATGGTTATCAAACTAGATAAACCTGTTAGTAGAATCATTAGAGAACTCAAACAAAGAGTGGGCTATCATTACAATTGTAGTGAAGACAACATCGTTCTCGATGTCGACGCTAAGAAAGTTCTCGATTATATGGTTAATCATTTACCAGAACTTTCAATGAAATATGAAGATGTTCATATCTTTGGTAGAAATATCAAATTCTTGTTCAACGATAGACAATGGTTACTCCTTAGATTAAGTGGAACCGAGCCAGCGTTTAGAATCTTCGCAGAATTTGAAGATGAAGAAGTCTGTGAAAAACTTACCAAAGAATCAAAGAAATATATCGACGAAGTTCAAACATTATTAATCAAAGAAAAATAATATGAAGAAACCAGTACTATCTGTTTGTTTGTTATTTGCCTTAACTGGGTGTGTGAGAAATTCACCATCAAAACCAGATGATCCAGACGTTCCTGTCGTGGATGACACTCAGATTGTCTTTAATAAAGACACCTTAAGCGCAGATGATCTAGCAAGAGGTAGTTTTCTTTATTCTTTTGAAGGACTAGAGTACACCTTTAAATTTAGTGGTCTTAGTCTATCAAATGATACATTTACTTTAACTGGTGATTTTTATAATGAAACCAAAATATATGGAATGACTGAACTCAAACTAGTGGACACAAATAGTACATCATATCACATCTCGTATAGTTATGAGTTTGGTGACTATGACTTTACAAGTAAGACATTACAAGGAGATCATTCCTATGTCTTTAATAATGATGGTCCTTCATTCTTTTCTTTAGAACCAACAGAGTCAATTACATTTAAATCCTTATACATCTATTTCTCTGGTGTAGAAAAAGTTAATCCATTCACTAAACTTCCTGAAACTCCAAAAGTGGAAACGGAGCCACATCAATATCATCAAAAAGAATATGTCGATTTCCCATCTTTTGGTGAACCAACCCCAGGACTTTCTTATCACTTAAGTGATGATGGAACTTATTACATTGTTGATAACTATTTTGGAACGATGGAGATGGGAGATAATCATTATGTGATTTTCCCAAGTGAATATAACAATCTCCCTGTTAAAGAAATCGGTTCAAAAGGTTTCGCAGAGAAATGGTATATCTCTGGATTATATATTCCTTCCACGATTGAAAAGATCGCTAATGAAGCTTTCTATATGTGTGGACTTGAAAAGATTTATTTCGATGCGATTAACTGTGAAGACTTTATGCCAAGAAACGCGATCTTTGGACCAGTTGATACCCATAATCATCAAAACATTGATTTGGTCATTGGACCAAACGTTAAACATATTCCAGCCTATCTCTTAATGCCTAATATGATGACTCCTAATGTTCATCCAAACGTGAAGAGTATTTCCTTTGATAAGAACTGTAAACTTGAATCCATTGGTGAGTATGCATTCTATGGCTTAAATCGAATTACTAGAGTAGATTTACCAGATACAGTCACTGAGATTGGCGACTACGCTTTCTATGAAACAGGTTTAGAAGAGATTCAATTAGAAAAAGTTGAATCTATCGGCGATGGAGCGTTTAGATTCTGCTCTAAGCTTGAATACATCTCATTACCAAATACATTAGAGTCTCTTGGTGATTACGCTTTTAATGCGGATAACAAACTTGTTCAAATAGATTTAAGTAAGACCAAGGTTACTGAGGTTGGCTTTGCCACTTTTAAAGATTGTTCATCTTTGAAACGTTTCAAATTATCTAGTGAAACAGTTAAAGTCGGGGAATCTGCTTTTGAAGGATGTTCTTCTCTAGAAGAAGTAGTGCTTCCTGAAGATGTTGAAGTACTAGATGTAAAAGCATTTAAAGACTGCGTAGCGGTTAATTATGTTGAACTTAATGAAAGTCTTAAGACTCTTGGTAATTCTGCTTTTGAAGGCTGTTTAGGTGTTAATGATTTGATCATTAAATCAACTAACATCCATAACTTGGAATTAAACAATAAAGTCTTTATGAATTTTGGTAGTAATAAACTGAATGTTTATGTTGCTAAAACAGTTAACTACTTACCAAATAATCTTTTCTATTCCACCTCGGTAGTGGATCGATTAGCAAAGATTAAAACATTGAGTTTCTTCTCACCAGTTAATATCGGAGATAATGCATTCTTTGGACAAGAGAATGTTGAAGTTAAATTTTGTGGATTTAAAACAGACGTTGTTAATTTCCACATCGGAAACAACAATGATGTTTTAAATGACATTCAAGGAAGGGATGAATAATGATGATTAGACTAGTATCTAAAATCTTAGTGTTCCTCGCTTTAGTGTTCGGAGGATTTGGCAAAGCCAACACCAGTTCATATCGAGGAAAGAATATGACTGAAACTTATGAGATTTATCCTCTTCCTCAAAACATTGAGTATGAAGAAGAGACTTTAACTATTACCAAGAACGTCAATCTAATCACTATGGGTGAGATTGATGAAGCAACAGTAAATAAAGCCTATGATGTCATTTCTCTTAAACCTGTTTTAACAAAGAGGACTGATACAGTTAGTGATGTGAACACTAATGTTGTTTTAGCGGTTTATGGAAGTAACTATTCTTCCTTAATTAATGATGATGTCTCTTACATCCCAGATAAGATTGATGCTTACTACTTAGAGATTAATAACAAGAACATCGTTGTTGTTGGTAAAGACACTGACGCAGTGTTCTATGGACTTGCAAGTTTACAGTTTATCTTCGAACAAACTAATAACGTAGTTAGAACTTTAAAAATCAAAGATTACTCTCAAAGCGCCCTCCGTGGATTCATCGAAGGATACTATGGTATCCCTTGGACAGCGGAAGAAAGAAAAGAGCTAATGCGCTTTGGTAGTAGGGTAAAGACAAATATTTATATTTACGCTCCAAAAGATGATGTTTATCACAGCACTTCTTGGAGAAGCTTATATAGCAAAAACGATTACAAAGTCTTAAAAGATCAAGTTCAAGCTGGTATTGAATCTAAGACAAGACTTGCCTGGGCAATTCACCCATTTATGAATAAGCCATTAAAAAGAGCGACATTTGCCGAGGATTTACACATTATTAAAGAAAAATTTGAACAAGTCTACGCGGCAGGCGTTAGACAATTTGTTGTCTCTGCGGATGACGTTAATATGTTCGCGTCTGGAAAAGAAGCCGAACAAATTGAAGATGTGCCACATCACGCAGTGCTTCATAGAGATTTACTCAATGAATTATCACAATGGGTTAAATCAAAAGCCGATTGTTATCAATTAGTGTTCGTTCCAACTTGCTATAACAACACTGATGATCACTGTGCTTTGTATTATCAATACTTAATGCCTGGATTAGATGAATCCATCCAAATTATGTGGACTGGCCAAAAGGTCTGTTCATCGATGAATAATATGGCTTATCAAGCATTCCATAATTATTCACAATCAGAAAAGAAACCATTCATTTGGATGAACTGGCCCGTTAATGACTATGCGACTAATTACTTATTGCTTGGTGAAGGCGAAGTATTAAATGAACAATATCAAGAAGATGACGATGTTGAGTTTGCTGGATTAGTTGTTAATCCTCTCCAATTAGCGGAAGCTTCTAAGATGTCAATCTGGGCTTGTGGGGATTATGCTTGGAACAACAAGTCATTTGATATGCATAAGAGTTATCTCGATTCCTTAAAGTACATTGAGGCTGAAGAAACTGAAGCATTTAGACAAGTTGCAGAGCATTTAACCAATGCCTCTCAATTTGAAGATGGTTATTTCAAAGAAGCAGAATCCTTAAAACCGTTAATTGAAAACTTCAAAGAAGCAGAAGATAAGACTCAGACTACTGAAGCTTTGCTTGCATATTTCGATAATCTTGTTAAAGCTTGTGAAAATTTTTTGGATAACGCGAGTAATAGAAAACTCGTTGCTAATATTGAACCTTGGGTTAAAGCGGAAAAATACACCGCCTTGACAGCGATGTGGTATTTAAAGACCGCGAAAGAATTTGCGGAGCACCCAGATCCATCAATTAGAACGTCTTATGACAAAGCGATGGGCTATAGAGAAGCAAGCTTATCTCAAGTTGCTCCTAACTTAATCGGCGCGAATTATGCGATTGAAGATCGACCAGCCTATGCTTGTAAGACCGTCTTAACTCCGTTCGTGGAATATCTTGAAGACAACTTTATTGATGAAATCAGTATTTATCTTGGAGAAGACACTGGTGTAAAGACCAAAGGTATGGGAAGTGTTTATAGGGGTCAAATCGGCAACATGTTTGATGGAAACCTCGAGACTTTCTGCTGGTTTGGTGATAGTTCACAAATTGATGACTACATCAGAATCGATTTAATGACTTTAACAGAATTAAGAGATATCGAAATTATCTTCGGAAACGAAGATCCAAACTCATTAGATAGAATGACTGGCGTTATCGAAGTGAGCAACAACGCGAAAGATTGGACTACTGTTGGTAGTTTCACATCTAATTACAATGTTGTTGATTTAAGAAATGATCCAGTAACAACTAGATTTATTAGATTGAGTTGTACTCAAGATGATACCCACTGGGTTTCAATTAGAGAGATTCAATGGAATAAGTTATCTAGTGATATTCCAACAATCACTTATAGTGGTTTGGGTGATATCGACACAGGTACTCCAATCTTTATGTCAGATAATGACTTAAGTACTTATTGTTTATTTAACACTCCACCTCAAGTCGGAGGATATATCCTCTTTGATTATCATGAGGCAAAGGAAGTTAATGATTTATTAATTACTTTTGGTACAGGTGTTGAAAAAGGCTTAAATGATAGGTTTAGAGGTTTACTCCAATACTCATTAGATGGAGAAAACTGGACAACGCTTTATCAAATGGAATCTCTTACTGTGCAACTTGATTTAAGAAGTTCGCCTATCTCTCTGAGATATTTAAGAATGTTCGCGGATCACGAAACAACTGGTTGGACTGCGGTGAGAGATGTTCAATTTAATGTCTTAGCTCCAGACACCCCTCTTGTCACTTATAGTGGTTTTAATGGAATCGATGAAGGAACACCTTTAGATATGATTGATAATGATTTGTCAACGTATTGTTGGTTCAACTCCGCTCCTGTGGTTAATGGATATATTCTTGTTGATTACTTAGATACTAAAGAAGTTAACGATTTAAAGATTACCTTTGGTACTGGTAAGTCGGTTGGAGAAAATGACCGCTTCAAAGGAAGATTACAATATTCTCTTAACGGAACAGATTGGACCGATCTTGGAATGATGTATGATTTAGTCTATCAACTAGACTTCAGAAGTTCCCCATTAACTCTTAGATATCTAAGAATGTTCGCTAACGAAGAGACTAGTGGTTGGGTTGCAGTAAGAGAAATAGAACTCAATGTTTTAGATGATAATACCCCACTTGTCACTTATAGTAACATCGGAAACATTTATAAGGGCGCATTACTCAATATCGTTGATAACGATGATGATTCATTCTGCTTCTTTGACACTAATGTCACTGAAGGAAGTTACATCCAAATTGATTACTTAACTTCTAATACAGTTAAAGGAATTAACATCCTCTTTGGAACAGGAGTTACCGAAGGATTAAACGACAAGTTTGTCGGAGAACTCCAATATTCATTAGATGGAGAAAATTGGACCAAGATTGCGGATATGAACGATCTTGAGATTCATATAGATTTAACGAGCAACCCATTATCTTTTAGATATTTAAGGATGTATGCTCCAAATTATCAGCCCGGTTGGGTTGCAGTGAGAACTGTAGCTCTAGTAATAGATAACTAAAGGAGGTATTTATGAGAAAAAGATTTCTTAGCGTTATTACTATTATCTCCCTATTAGGACTTAGCTCTTGTACCGGTGTATCCGGTCCAAAGTATTACTCAGTCCGATGGGTAGACCACGATGGAACTCTACTAGAGTTAGATGAAAAGGTCAAAGAAGGAGAGATGCCTTCTTATGATAGCGCCACCCCAACACGAGCGGCGGATGAGCATTATTCCTACGCATTTAAAGGTTGGAGTCCAGAAGTTGCAGTAGTTAGTAAAGATGTTACTTACACTGCGACTTACACTCAAACCACACAAAAGTATACGGTGAGATGGGTCGACTACAATGATGCAGAACTCGAAGTTCAAACTAATGTTCCTTATGGAACAATTCCAATTTATCCAGGAACAACAGATCCTAGTAAACCATCAACAACCGAAAAATCCTATAACTTTACAGGTTGGGATCCAGCCCCTGCGGCAATCACAGGCGATGTGACCTATAAAGCTCAATTTGAAGAGGTTGCAAGAAAATACACCATCACGTGGGTTGATGAAAACGAAGAACCTCTTGAAACAAGCCAAGTTGCCTATGGCACTGTCCCAGAATATCCAGGTGAGTATGATCCAAGCAAAGCTTCAACAGAAGACTACAATTACTACTTTGCTGGTTGGGATCCAGTTCCAGTGGCGGTTACTGGTGAAGCAACTTACACCGCAACCTATGCTGCTAAGAGAAAATACACCATCACTTGGAATGATGATGAAGGTCATCTTTTAGAAACATCTAAGGCTGAAGAAGGAACAATTCCAACTTATCCTGGTGCACAAGATCCTTCTAAAGAACCAACTGCACAATATACCTACACATTTACTGGCTGGGATCCAGTTCCAGTGGCGGTTACTGGTGAAGCAACCTATGCTGCAACATTCAGCAGCGAAGTCAACAAATACACCATTAGATGGGTTGATGACGAGGGCGCAGAACTAGAAGTTGATGAGAATGTCGAATACGGAACAACTCCTTCATTTGATGGCTCAACTGATAAACCAGATAGTGAACTTTATCACTACACATTTACTGGCTGGGATCCAGCAGTGGAAGATGTAACTGGAAATCAAACTTACACCGCTACATATGACAAGACCAGTCTTTATGAAAATTCTTCTGCAGCGTTATTAACTGATAACGGAAGAATCAGTGAAACTTACACAACAGCAAAGACTTATCAAAAGAATACATCAACTAAAGCTGACTACTTCTCTCAAGTCGGATGGACAGTTTCTTATGGCACAAAGAGTGATGCTGATGCAACCAAATTCCAAATGGGTAACTGCACACATCCTGATTATGGATATCACGGTGATTTAACTCCTGCTCAGTCCACAATGGCAGCAGAAACTGATCAAACAACAGATACTTATAAGATTGCTGCAGCAGTCGGATCTGCTGAGACAACTCACTTAGTGTCCGCTATTTGGTCTGATACATATTTTGAAGGACTAAATGATGTTCACTTCTATTGGAGAGATTGTGAAACCGCTGGTTATGTCAGAATGGTTTATCAAATCAAAGGTGAAGATGAATGGAAAGTCTTAAAACGTGACGATGGCGAAGGCGCTGCCGCTGCTTTAAGTGGATATGCTCCTGATGGCAAGAACACCGCTAGTGGAACCAGTGGAGACTTTAACCACTATTCTTATGAAAACTATTTAACATATGGTTCAAGTTTAAAGAATAGAGCAGTTAGAATTGGGTTTGTCTACACTGTTTATAACAGTCAAAGTACTACTTACTACATGAACCTTGGTGGTATCGTCATTAATGCTGCTCAAGAAGCAATTAACTTCGCTAATAGAATTGGCGCTAATTATGCTGATTACAGTGCTAACTGGCAATACAAGAACACCTTAAGAATTATCTATAACTCAATCGCTCCATTTGAGGATGAATTAAAAGATACTGAAATCACAGTGTTTGATGTTGAAGATACTAATTACTACGATTTCTTAACCACAGTGAAAGCTGCTTGGAATATTTAAGAAGCAAACTATTATGCTCAATAACAATATTTAAAGAGCTAGCTAGCATAAACTATTAAAACATTTAAAAGAAAAGATGTCTTGAGACATCTTTTTTTGCTTAATCAATTACTTCAATTGTTATCTTTTTAGGATAATCAGAGACATCAAATTTGTTGCTCTCTAATTCATTTCCGTTAACAAGAATTGTTCTCTTTCCCTTGCCTTCATTTCGGTAGTGAAGATCAACTCTCTTTCCTTTGATTGTTAGAGAAATGTTTGCTTCCTTAGAAGGCATTTCTCTAACTGGATTGATCTCTACTTCATCACCAATTTTTGGCTTGATACCAAACATATCAAAGATAATTGCTTTTAATAATGTATTACTGCTACCGGTATACCAGTCGTTCATACTTTCTCCATCGATACCAAGTTCTTTGTTATAACCATAGGAGTTAGGCATTACAAACGGAGAGACAGAAATCTTATTGTGAGTAAGAGGAATTAATTTTGAAATTTGCTCAAACGCTTTCTTTCCTTCATTCATCAATAAGAGGGAACGGACCGCAAACATCGCTCCATGGATATATGTTGCAGCGTTTTCTGCAGTTCCTCTAGGAAGATTAACAATTCTTCCAACTTTATAAGCATCTTCTCGGTCAAAATATTCATTAAAGGTCTTGTAGCCATATTTGCTATCTAAAGCTTCATACGCTTTAAGAATAGATTCTTTTAATTCTGGATGTTTCTCATACATCTTCGAGATGACATAGAAAGCGTGAGATGTTACAGAGTAACGGTCTTTGTTATCAACATCATATTTACTTCCGACATAGAAGGATTTATCTTCACCCCATCCGTGAACGATACGATTATCTTTAACAGCGCATTTCATAAATCCTCTAAGGACCTGTTCCGCTGTTTCTAGATAAATAGTTTCTTCACGCATAAAGTCTGCGATATCATTCATCTCTAAAAGATTGAGATATAAGTGCTCGGTGGCCATAACGGACACACCATTACCGTATTCTTTTCCTTTATTTGATGCGCCTAGACCATCGACTGCGTCATTCCAGTCTCCATAAAGAGTTCTAAGACAATGTGCATCTTCATCAATGTTAGAAATGAGATAGTGGATGATTCGGCATAAATGTTCATACACTGTTTCTTGTTTATCTATTAAAGTTGCTTGTTTCTTTGATTTGAGTTCCACATAGCCACATTTCTCTTTAAGAATTGAGTAGTCATTAGTGAAAGCGAGGTATTTCCAAATAGTGGAGATGATCCATTGTCCTTGATCAATGAATTCTCTGCTATCAACAAGTGCGTCTTTTCCAGTGCTTGGAGCAGCGTATTGCCTCATCGCTCTTCCTTCAAGTGTGATGTAGTTAAGAGACTCTAGGATTTTCTTTTTGGCGTTTTCCCTGTTCCAAAGTAAAGACACCTCTAACATTTGATAGAGATCTCTAATACCTAAAAGCATTAAAGAAGAGTTCTTTGCATTAGCGCAATAATCGACTTGGTCGACTACTGACGCAAGGAATTTATTAAAGAGTTCATTATTGATTTTTGAATCAGTGAATTTTCCGAAAGAAATGGCGATTTTTTCGTTTTTATTTGGTTTTTGAGTGGAATTTACATCATTTTTGCTATTTTCTCCAAACCTTAATTCAAGCTCATAACTAACTTTATAGGACTCGTTTGGTTGAAGAGTTATTTTGTTCAAATCACCATAAGCTGCCATATCAGTGAAAGTGGAAACTGGCTTGCTATTTTCAAAAGATCCTTCTCTTAAAAATCTTGATTGGGAAATGGAGTAATTCTTATTTCCAACATAGTCTTTTCTAGATGAGACTGCGGAGTAATCTTTTGCTTTATTTTGAACTTTTACATCTAGATAACTATGGAGATGTTCCTCTCTAGATAAGTCTTCAATAGAGTGGAATTCCGCTCCATCAGCTTTTAATGAGCAAGTTCTAAACCATTTTGTTTCTTCTGTCTCATACGCTCCGTGTGTAAGAAGTGGATTGAAATAAGAAGATAATAATACATCTTGAGGTTTCTTTGATTTGTTGATGACTTCAAGTTCAAAAGAAGCAGTACGTTTACTATCGACCTTTCCTTTTAAACAGAAGATTACTTTCTTGTATTCTCTAATGTATTTGAATTCTTCTTTATTGAAGATCACATAGACATCAAATTCTCTACCAAGTTCTGTATCAGCGGATCCGGACAAAGAGAAGACATCAAATCTATCTTTGTTTTTAATTCCTCCAAAGAAAGAGACATATGGTTCTTTTCCTTCAAGTTCAGGAGGGAAGATGAAGAAGTTAGATTCATTTAATGTGATGTTTCCTGAAGAATAGGCCCATAAGGTAAACCCATCAAGAGAATAAGGATATCGAGCGTCTCCATCAGGATTTGGCAAAGCCAAAACGTTGCCGCCTTTTAAAAAGTAGCAACCACTTGGTAAAGAAGCATCTTGTGGATGCTCCTTAATTATTCTTTTAGATTCTTTTAGTAATTTGATTGCTTCGTTTTCCATGAACGATTAATATTGCCAATCATTCCAACCTGTTCTTGCAGTGTTGTAAATGGCGCTAAATAAACCATCAACTCCTGCTCCATCAGCGATGTCTTCATATGGTCTTAATCCAGATTGGCACCAGACATCAACGTTTCCGTTTAAGTAGCATCTAGCGCTTGAGTTGTTTGTGAAAGCGTATGTTAATGAATTTCTATAGGAAATGATTGATTCCATACAGGTGTTTTCAGCTTCATATGTTCCTTCAGAAAGGTCATATGCCATAAAGCCTTGAGCTTTTTGATTGAATATCTTTAAGACTTGGTCAGAGACCAAAGTCTTGATAAAGGATTTGGCTAAGTCAGCCTTAATTGTTGATTTAGGAACAACGATGAATTGGTCTTCACCAACAATATATCCAGCGTGTGGGTTTGTCGCACCAGTAACAGTAGGCGCACCCATAAGCTTCATTTCAAATGTATCAGCGTAATCAGCGTAGGATTTTCCAGCAGAGGCTAAGAAGTCTCCAATTTCCTTATAGATCCAGTCGCAGTTGATAATCATTGCGGCGTGGCCTTCTAAGAAATCTGATTGAGCGTATTTCGCAGCGGTTTGTTTATGATAGTTTGCTGGGTTATTGAAAATGCTAGCCCAGAGTTGAGTAGCTTGTTTTAAGCCAGCATATGCTGGATGAGTAGTGCTTTCAGTGTTAAAGACATCTGAATCTTGATAGTTGAAGAAATCAGTAATCGCCTCTTGTCCAGAGATTTGTCCCCACCATGAGAAGACTAAATAATCGAAATAGTCCGGGTTTTGTGATGTGATGACAAATGGTTTGATGACTGCGTCATCTTCGTCATCATATTTCTTGTGATCAGTTCTAATCTTGTCAACAGTTTCTATTAATTCTTCATAAGTGGTTGGAATTTTCCATTTATACTTTGTGAAGAGTTTTTCATTGTAATAAATACCACCGGTACCGGAGATGAATGGTAAGCGGTAAACATGAGATCCTCTTCCACCAGATAAGGTGTAATTGATGTGACCACGGTATTCTTTTGTTAACTTATCTTTGATAGCGACTCCATTTATTTCTTCATCGACAAAAGTATCGAGTTCAAGAAGTTTTCCATCATCAGCGTAGGATTTCCACGCGGCATCCGTACAGATGTATAAATCATCCATATTATTTTTACTGTAGATGTGTTTTTGAATTAAGGCACCAGCTTTGGCGTCGAGAGTTAAATTGATGGAATAACCAGGATTAGCGGCTTCCCAAATGGACTTCGCGCTTTTAATCCAATCTTCGCCATAACCTCTATTTAAAACGATGACGTTTAACTTGGTCTCATCGTTATTTTTCTTTGTACAACCCGCTAAAGCTGAAACAGCAGCTAAAGCCACCGCAACAAAAGATAGTTTTCTTAAAGTGCGCTTCATAAAGTTCTCCTTAGTTTTTTTAGAAACTGAAAAAATGATTCACCTTGATTATAATTTATTATTTTCGCAATTAAAAGAGTGAGATTTCAAAATAGTGCTAATTTTTTCACAAAATAAAAAAATGTTAATGAATTCTACAATATTCATTCTATAATTGAGATACGATGAGAACTTCCGGTAAGCGTGCAGTTTCGTTTATTTTGATGTCTTTGATGTCTTTTACTATGACCTCATGTGTAAAAGAAGAAGAAACAAAGAATGTTTTAAGTATGGGGGACGAAATTATTACCCTTGGCGATGTCAAACTAGATTACTCCAAAGCAATCTTTGATGATTTCTCTAATGGTGTTGATTATTCAAGATGGATCATCGGTAATGGCGCGTGGGGAGAAAAAAATGGTGGAGTCGTTCCCGATAATGTCTCTTACACAGAAGATGGTGTCGTTCTTTTAGCGGGCAATGGTAACTATTACGCGAAAGAAGAGATTAAAGGTGTTGGAGAACTTAAAGATGGTCGCTCTACAGGCGCATGCTTAGTTTCCAAATTTATTACCGGACCTGGACATTACGAAATCAGAATGAAACCTCTTCCAAGAAAAGGCGCATGTACAGCATTCTGGACATATAACAATAGATTAGTCCCAGGACAAAAAGACCGCGACAATCACGAGATTGATATCGAACTTCCTGGTGGAAAAGAAAGTAGTGACATTTCTTTTAGAAATGTTTTGAATACTAATTACACAACAGAACCATTAAATGAATCTCAAGACGTTTCTTTAGCGGAAGCCACTAATGGGAAAACCATTTTCCTAAATGATGGTAAGTTCCATACCTTTGGATTTGAGTGGTACACCAATCCTAAGAGAGTGGTTTATTTCGTCGATGGTTATGTTACCGCCTATAGCGATGGTGAATACTATGTTCCTACTTATCAAACTAGAGTCTGGATTGGTAACTGGTTCCCTTCAAATGAAGCTTTTGTTGGTAATGCTGAGTTTGAAAGAGATTACTTGGAACTCGATTGGTTTAAATACATCCCATTTGATGAGAGCCAACCATCCGATGATGTCTATCCAGAAGTCACAATTAATCAAGCTCTAGAAATCCAGTATCCAAAAACACCGGTTTCTTATCCAAAGGTTAATTTATTAGCTAATGGTGATTTTGAATACATCAATAAAAAAGGAACCCAAAATGGTTTTGGCTGGAACTTCTCTGAAAACGCTCACATCGAATTAACTGGTGGACCTGATGGTAGCTCTGCCGCTTTAATTAACGGAGAAGGAAGCTTATCCACAAACATCGACTCCACATATGATGGATTTAAATACAAGTTATCTCTCGACTATTTTTCTAGTGGCTCTACTCCATTTGTCGAAGTTAGATTTAAAGATTTAGGAAATCACATCGTAAGTCTTAAAACCATTAAATATAATCTTCCAAGCACTGGTGGTTGGACTCATTTTGAACAAGAGTTCGAAGTCCCAGAAGAGATTAACTCTTTAAATATTAGATTAAGAAGTACTGACCCAAGCACAAAGCTTTGTGTTGATAATGTTGATTTAGCGAGGATCTATGGAGAATCTTAGAAACGTCGGAATCGATAGTGGTGTAGCGGAAAAGCCACAATACGTGAAGCATCACATCTCTAAGAAAACTAGAGACGCGATTTTCATTATTATCATGCTCGCTTATCCAATCCTTCAATTCGTTATTACATGGTCTTTTGTGAACATCAATTCCATTATTATGGCGTTCCAAGATGTCCAAGGAGAATTCACTTTTAACAACTTTAAAGTGATTTTTGACGATATTTTCAATGTTGATGGCACAGTTCAAAACCACACTGGAGTGTCATTCTTAAATGATCGAACAGTCATTCTTCTTAACTCCTTTGGTTTTGCGTTAGTGACTATTTTCATCTCATTACCTCTTTCACTGTTATTTGCGTATTTCTTACATAAAAAGATGCCAGCAGCGAATGTCTTTAGATTCATTTTCTTCTTACCTAACATCATTCCTGTTGCTGCTTTAACATTCGCGTTCGTTACTGGATTTAATACTGACTTTGGTGGATACTTTGCTAAGATCTTTGGAATTGATCAAGATTTATTAACTCATTACCCAACAAACCAAATCCTTGTTTATGGTTATTGTATTTGGGCGGGCTTAGGATATAACATCATCCTCATTTCTGGAGCGATCGGAAGAATTCCTAAAGAACTCTTTGAATCCGCTGAACTCGATCACGCTGGATATTTCAAAGAATTCATCCACGTTGTCATTCCTTGCATCTGGCCAACAATCGTTACTCTCGTCGTTTTAGGAATGACCAATGTCTTAACCCTTTACTTACAACCTTACATGCTTGATTCCTTTGGAATCGGAAGATATGGAACAGGAACGATTGCCTGGAATATCTTTGACGCAGCGCAACATCAAAACAAACTCAATCTCCGACGCGCTAGTGCGTATGGATTATTCTTCTCACTGCTATGGGCACCAATGATTATGCTCGTTAGACACTTCTTATCAAAGAAGTTCGAAGGAGTCGACTACTAATGGAAGATTTATCAAGAGCCTATCGCGGTGAGAAATACATCACCAAAAAGAAAGATGTCGGATATCACGCTACTAAGTGGGTTGTTTTCCTTATCTTTGTTCTTTATGGTGTGACCTTATTATTCCCATTCTTATGGATGCTTCTCAACTCCTTTAAAAATGGTGTTGAATTCATCGGAAATATGTTTGGGTTGCCACAAGAATTCGACGGTCTCAATTTTATTGAGGTCTTAGAATACGAGATGCCTTCAGGACAAACTATTGGTTCAATGGTCTTGATGTCATTCTTAGTGACAATCTTAGGTACCACAATTAACATCTTCTTCTCAGCGTGTACCGCTTACATCTTAGCGAAATACCGCTTCCCTGGAAGAAATGTGATTTACGCTGTTGCCATCTTTACAATGATTGTTCCTATCGTTGGAACTCTTCCAAGCCAAATCAAGATGATGGACTTATTCTTCCCAAATAAATCGATTCTTGGAGTCTTGTTCCTTTATTCCGGATGTTTCGGATTTAACTTCATCCTTCTTTATAGTGCGTTCTCTAGTGTCTCTAATTCTTATATTGAGGCTGCATCTATTGACGGAGCAGGAAGATTTAAGACCTTCTTTGGTGTTATTCTTCCACAAGTTAAAGGTTCAATCATTGCTTGTTCAGTTCTTCAAGCAATTGCCTTATGGAACGATTACACAACCCCAATGTTATTCCTTCCTGATGATCAACAAACCTTAGCGGTTGGATTGATGTCACTTCAAACAAAGTTTGATGGAGATTATCCAAAACTCTTTGCCTCAATGCTTATCGCTGTTTTACCAATTCTAATTATTTACATGATCTTCCAAAAGAAAATCATCGAATCCACTAATGCGGGAGGTCTTAAAGGATAATGAAAATCAAAACCCTTTTCGTTGCTTCTTTACTAACCCTTCCTCTTTTAACTGCGTGTGTTCAAAAAGGACATATTTCATTTGCCAAGGACAGCTATCAAATACATAGCGGTGACAAAGTCAAAGTTAAACAAAACTATTCTAATGTCTCTTATTCTATTGAAGGAAATAAACCTGCTAGTTTAAGTGTCAATAGTAAAAGTGGAGTTATCACCTTTGGTGATGATGTAAATAATTATTCACAGTTTATTTATAAAGCAGCGTTTGAGAAATGGTCTTGTTCCACTGTTATCACACTTCTTAGAAGTGACCCAGTACCAGAACTAGAATTTGTTTCCCCAACAAATTATATTTGCGATGGAGATTTGGTCTTAGCTAAATCAAGCAATGATAAACTCTCAATCACTTATTCAATCACTTCAAATAATAGTGGTGTTTCAATCGATTCCTCTAGTGGAAGAGTGAGTTACACTGCAGCGGCAACAGATGGAGAAGAATTCACAGTTAAGATTTCCTCTAATGGGGCAAATGAAACTCATACCTTTATCGTGGCGAAATCTAACTTAGCAAAAGTTAATGATGTTAACCAAGTCATTGAAAAGAATGGAAGTCCCGCTGCGTTCGAACTTGATTTCAGCAAAGTCTCTCCAAGCTTTAGTCGCACGGTTATTGGAATCTCTAAAGGCAATAGCATTTTAGATAACTCATATTATACGTATGATTCAACTAGACAAGTTTTAGTTATCAACTCTTCTATTAATGAAATCCTTATTCCTGGAGAAAATGAATTATCGATCATTACTCCTAGAAATAACATTAAAATTAATGTTATCAGTGCGACTAAATTAATTAGAACCCCAGAAGATTTAGCAAGTATCAATTCCTCTCGTAGTGCGTTACAGGGTTATTACATCTTGGCTAACAACATCGACTTAACTGATTACTTAAGTAAAGGTCACGCTGGATATAATGACGGCAAAGGCTGGGCGCCTATTGGTGTTTATCACGATGTCACCGATGGTACAGCGATGTATGACATTTTTAACGGCACATTCGATGGCAATGGTTACACGATCAGCGGACTTTATTTCAATAGATCAACTTCAGAAGAAACTAGCTTCAACTGTGGTTTATTTGGATACGCTGGTAACTTATCAATCATTAAAAACTTGGGTGTTGTTGGAGCAGATGAAACTTGCTTTGGCAAGAGTTACATTGGTGGTTTCATTGGTGTTAACGAAGGCACCATCTCTAACTGCTGGGCAGATGTCGATATTTCAAATAACTACGAAGGTTTAGACCACAAGATGTGTGGTGGCTTTGTTGGAAGAAACATTGGCACGATTGAAAATTGTTATTCATTAGGTAAAGTCGATGGAGAGCTTAACTTTGGAGCGTTCATCGGAAAAAATGACAAAGGAGTTATCAAGAACTGTTTTGCAAATAAAGAGTCCTGTGACCAATATTCTGGTGATTATATCGATCCTGAAATTGAAGCTTATTGTTTCTTTGAAACATTAAACCTTATGAAGGCTCACGATTACTCTGATGATTTCTCTAGCGAGTACTGGGATTTAAGCAAGTCTCTTCCGGAATTAAAGACACACTTACATTCCTTCTATGTTGATCGAATTGTCTTTGATCCAATTGAAGCGGAATACACCAAAGGTGACACAATTCATTTCAATTACCATATCATTCCTTATGAATTAGAGTCTCAATACATTGACCAAGTTGAAGTGACAGTCAATGATCCACATTCAACTGCCTATCAATTTAGTGTCGTGACCACCGAGGATTCTTTAAACGACATCGAAATCACTCTCTCTTTAGAGATTGATGGAATATTAATCCAAGCCAAAACCTCAGCCCATCTTTTTGATAAACCAACTGAGATCGTCTTCAGTGAAGATTTACCTCAATATGTTGAACCAGGAAAGAGATATCGCCTTAACTCTTCAGTCAATCCAGACACCGCGTCTCAACAAGTTGTTTGGTCGCTTAAACCAACCAAAGTTCCTGGTGTTTCAATTGAAGACAATATTTTGACAGTGGGTGAGCTCGTTCAAAAATATCACAATGAAACATTTACAATTAAAGCCAAGACTCTTTCCAATAACATCACTTTTGAAAAGGTCTTAACTCTAAATCAACCTAAGTATCTCGATAATGGTTACACTCTCTTTAAAGATGACACTAATGACCTAGTCATTGAGATGCCAAACGAAGAGGATTTAACTAACGCTCAAGTCTATCGCTATAACAAAGCGACCTCCTTCTCCGTTAGTGAGCATACCATTACAATTCCTCGAAGTGTCTTAACCGAAATCCCAGATACGACAATTACGTTTAATATTAGGCTCGCAAATGGAACATATTATCGAGTCTATGGTACATATATCTCTCACGATAGGATTACTTCTGTTGAGGGAGAAGTTATCCACCTATCTTCTAAAGAAGATTTCTATCAATATTTCAATCAAAAAGACTTCGACGAAAATAGATTTGCTAATTATGACAAAGTCTTTGTCTTAGATAACGACATTAACTTTGAAAATGAAACACTTTACGGTATTGGCTTTGCTGATGATGAAAAACACATCGAACATCAATTCACAGGAAAAATCTATGGAATGGGTCACAAGATTAAAAATGCGAGAGTGGGAGAAAGTGAAAGATACTTTGCTTTAACTCCAGAAGAAAGGGAAGAAGATCCAACTCATTATAAATACCGTTCAAGTAGATTCGTCGTTGGTTTCTTTGGCAAGTTCAATGGACAAATCTATGATGTAGTTTTTGAAAACATCAATGTTATCGGAAGAAATTACTGTGGTGTATTCGCTGGTACTTGTGGACCTAATTCTAGAATTGAAAATGTCATCTTCAATGGCTGCTCTGTTCAAAACGCTTACGAAGTTGATTACACGGTTACCGAAGGCATATCAGTTATTAGAACGGGTGATGTTACCGCGAGAACTGAAGGCGTTATCGTTGCCACAACATTTAATGGCGAAATTTATAACTTGGAGGGTTGATTATGGAAAGATTAGGTAAGAATCAAAGCTTCTCAAGAGAATATAATAATTTGCTCGTTTTAAGAATGATTCAAAAAGATTCTTTAGCGGCCACTGAGATGTCTGAAAGACTATCTCTTTCTAATGCAACATTATCATCGATTCTCCGTTCATTCTTAAAGCTTGGTGTTATCAAAATTGGTAACACTGCATCCTTAAAGGGAATTGGCAGAAAAAGAGTGTATTACGAACTCAATGAAAACTATGGATTAGTTCTTTGCGTTAATATCTCTAACTTCCACGTTGTCATCTCTTTAAGCAACATCAAACAAGAGGTCATTAAGAGTATCGATATTGAAATCGGGAAATACGATAGTAAATCAATCTATAAGATTATCTTAGAGGCCACGAAACTCCTTTATGGTGGCAACCAATCAGGAGCGCCTTTAAAACAAATCATCGTTTCTCTTCCTGGAAGAGTTAACACGAAGACTGGAGACTTAGCCTTATCAAAACAATTTGAAAAAGAATTATTCTCCAAGAGCCACTTTATTCAAAACGCTTTTGCTCAACAGTTCCCTGATATTCCAGTCATTGTCACTAATGACATCAATATCTCTGCTTTAGCAGAACAACAAAATGGTTATCTTAAAGATATTCAAAATGCTTGCTATGTTTCTGTTGATTACGGTATTGGTGGATCGTTTATCATTAATAACGAAGTCTTTGAAGGAAACCAAGGCTACGCGGGAGAGTTTGGTCTTATTAGATTCTATGATGGAGAAAAATATGAATGCTTAGATGAATTCATTTCTCTCCGCTCTTTAGCGTGCTCCTTATTCGGAGTTGAAAATCCATCAAAGGATGATATTGAAAAGGTCTTCGAACTTTATAACAACGATAAAGAAGTTAAGGACAAAATCTTAAAGACTGCTTCTATTTTAGGAAGAAGCTTAAGAAATGTTATGGATGTCTGTGACATCTCAACCTTTATCATCAGAGGAAGAGTGAAGAGATTTGACAAAGACTATCTTGACGCGATTAATAAACAATTTGAAGGAATGATCTATTCTCCAACGATTAAGTTTGCCTCATTAGATTCTCGTTCAGAGATTATTGGTGCGACTTATTTTGGAGTTGAAAATATTATTTTAGACGCGGCAAAGAGGGCAATAAGTGAAGAATAAAAAAGTATTTCTTTCTCTTGGTGTTTTAGCTCTTACTGCAGTTGTCAGTATTCCTTTTATTACGGCAAAAAAGAAAATTAATTTGGTTTTTGCTGAAGAACTACCAGATATTAATGATTCTGTAAGAATGCCTTCGATGACTTTCTACGGCAATACCTCCTCTCAAATGGCGTTCACTTGGAACACGACAAATTACACCGATAGTGATCTTCAAGTTGTTGCTAAATCAATTGGCGATTTCGCAGATCCTAGTGTCCTTAATTTCAGAGGGACAATTGAAAAGTCTAAGGTCCTTGATGATGGATATATTCATCGTGTTGTCGCTACTGAGTTAACTCCTAACACTGAATATATGTATCGTGTTGGTGACATTGAACTTAACACCTTTGCGGAATCTGGTGAATTTAAAACTACTTCTAACACAAATAGAGATTTCAAATTTGTTCATATTTCTGATCCTCAAGGACATAACGCCCAACACTATGAGCAATATCACTCGTTATTAGAACAAACGGCGACAGTGGAACCTGAGTTCTACGCTTTAACTGGTGATATCGTTGATTATTCCTGGATTGACTATAACCCAACCCTTCAACAATGGGAGTGGGCGTTAACCGACCAATGGAACATCTTTAAAAACACTCCTGTTATGCCCGTCGCTGGTAATCACGAAGAAGCAAACTATGATTTCCATTCTAGATTTACTTTAGATCATCCAGCGGGAAGCGACTACATGTCTGGTGAATATTATTCAGTTGATTATGAAGGCATTCACTTCACTTGTATTAACACTAACGATTCATCTGGTAGAAAGTCAGCAGAAACAGCGGTTGGTCTTTCAGATGAACAAATGACTTGGATTAGAAGTGATTTAAATAGTCATAAGGATGATAGATTCAAAATCGTTTTAATGCATAAAGGGATCTTTGATAGTGGAGCGCATTGCGCTAACGTTGATGGAAACGATTACGACATTGCAATTATTAGAAATCAATTAGCCCCATTATTTACAATGTATGGTGTCGACCTTGTTCTACAAGGTCATGACCATCTCTATTCCTTGTCTTATCCAGTTGTTGCGAATGAACAAGGACATAAGATAGATCCAACTTATACGATGAAGGAAGTTGATTATAATGGTCAGTCAATTAGAACGTTCTATAACCTAAACGGAACCTTCTATTTAAACAGCGGAACTTCTAGTGGTAGTAAGTACTATGTTCCTGCTGGACAAGAAACAACTTATCACATTATGGAAACTGAAAATCCTAGCTCTCCAACGTTTAGTGAAGTCGAAGTGAAGGACATGGTCCTTGTGGTGAAAACTTATACACTCGTTAATGGAATTAAATCTTTAATACATTCATTCGCAATTGATAAGAATCCATATACTCCAGAACCTACCCCTGAGCCTGAGCCAGATCCAGACACAAAGATTAGAACTGGATGTAATGGAAATATTATGGTTTGTTCATCAACCATCTCACTTTTATCACTTGTTGGTGTCTCGTTAATCTTATTTAGAAGAAAGAAGAAAAACTAATATGTCCATCTTAAAACTTGAAAACGTTACAAAAGTCTATCCTGGTAGCAAAAGAAAAGAACCAGACGTTTTAGCGGTTGATAATTTCTCTTTGGATGTCAAAGAAAAAGAATTCATCGTCTTCGTTGGTCCTTCTGGATGTGGTAAATCCACAACTTTAAGAATGATCGCAGGATTAGAAGAGATTACCAAAGGTAAATTATACATTCACGATGAGTTGGTTAATTCAATTGAACCTAAATATCGTAATATCGCGATGGTCTTCCAAAACTACGCCTTGTACCCACATATGTCCGCTTATCAAAATATGGCGTTCGGACTTAAAAACATGAAAGTTCCAACTCCTAAACTAGATAAGGAAGGAAAACAAGTTGAAGGCATTAACAAGAAGATGATTTCCGCGATTAACGATGAAATCAGAAGGATCAACAAACAACTTCGTAAGTTGGATGAAGGAGATAAGAAACTTGAAAAGTTAAAAGCTGAAGAACAAAACGATCAAGTCAAACTCCAAATCGAAAAGGTTAATAACCGCTATGACTTTGCGATGAGGCCAATTCTTCTTTCTAAACTAGATGAAGCAAAGAAAGATTTAGAGTATTTCTCTACCACTCAAGTTCCGCTTATGGTGGATAAACACCTTCCGAAAGAAGAGATTGATAAGAAGATTAAAGACGCTGCTAAGGTTTTATGTATTGAAGAACTTCTCTATAAGAAACCAAAGAATATGTCTGGTGGACAAAGACAAAGAGTGGCCCTTGGAAGAGCAATTGTCAGGACCCCTAAATTATTCCTATTGGATGAACCACTATCTAACCTTGACGCTAAACTTCGTGCTCAAATGAGAGTGGAAATAACTAATTTATACAATAAATTAAATACGACATTTGTCTATGTCACTCACGACCAAGTCGAAGCGATGACGATGGGAACTAGAATCGTTGTTATGAGAAAAGGCGTTGTCCAACAAATTGATACACCAACAAACTTATATGACTATCCTGCTAATAGATTTGTCGCTGGATTCTTAGGAACTCCTCAAATGAATTTCTTTGAAGCTGAGATGAAATCATCCAAAGATAAAGTCAATGTGAAATTTGCTAATCAAGATGTTGATTTCAAACTTAAAGATCTCAGAAAAATCAAGGATGAATTCTTAGATGAAAAAGAACATAAAGTCATCATTGGTATTAGAAGTGAAGACATCTCTCTTGATCCAAAAGGCAGTTACAAAGCTTATGTCAAATTGGTGGAACCATTAGGCTCAGAAACATTAATTTATGCGGATTTTGCTAAGGAAAATGTTGGAAATGCTGAATCTTCCACGATGATTGTTATCAAGTGTCAAGAAAGAGCGTCATACAAAATTGGCGATGAGATTTCCTTCTCATTTAACAATAGCAAGATTCACTTATTTGAAGACTCCGAAGAAAAAGGCGAGCCTTCCATTATGGAGAATTAATATGGCAAACAAAAATCGTCTATCTACCAAAGAATAGAAATCCAAACAAAGTTGAATATCTTTGCATCTGTGCCCACCAAGACGACAACGAAATTATGGCGATGGAGTGCTTAGAGGATATGATTCTAAAGATTCCTCTTTCGCTCTAGCGGTTACCGCTGATGGAGGAGGAAGCGCTCGGACAGGTAAATTTAAAGACTTTACTGACGAGATGATGAAAGAGATCCGTATCAAGGAGCAAGAAAAGGCTGCAGAGATTGGTAGATACAATAAGTTGTATTTACTTGGGATCCTTCAAAAGAAATCAAAGATAAAAATAACGAAGAAATCGTTAATGATTACATCGAGATTATTAGAGAGCTAAAGCCAAGAGTGATTTACACTCACTCAATCTTAGATAAGCACCCAACACATATTGGAGTTGCTCTTAAAGTTATCGAAGCTCTTAGAAGATTATCTAAAGAATATATGCCAGAAGAGTTCTATGGATGTGAAGTTTGGAGAGGTCTTGACTGGATTAGCGATGATAAGAAAGTTGGATTTGATATGTCGAACCACTTAGATTTACAAAAGGACATTCTCGATGTCTTTGAATCTCAAATCGCTGGTGGAAAGTCTTACACCGAAGCATCGATTGGTAGAAGATACGCAAATGCGACATATTTCCAAAGCCATTCAGTTGATTCTTATAAACTAGTTAATTGCGGCGCCCCGCATTTTATCTTTAGCGGCCACAGCGCATATACTCCCATGTCATCGGATAAGCCTCTCTTAAAGGAAAAACCTACACGGTTGAGGTCTTACCATCTTTAGAAGGAATTGTTTTGCCAAGCGAAGTGGCAGAAGAGGTCTTGCCATTCTGGGAGGATTATATCTACGCTTACGACAAAGAAGGATTCACTATTACGGCAAGAGAATGTGGCATTGAAGTTAAATCATTACGAGAGAATAAACAAAACTCTATTCGAGAAGCGAAAATCTTCTTTGGCTCGGTGATTGGAGGAATTGGTTTGGTCGCTTTCGTGCTAATGCAGTTTTTCTTCTTTATCGATTTATCTACCTATTTCAATGAGAACCGGAATGAATTCGTGGTATATCGGTCATTAGGAATTAATAGAAGCAAGCTCATTAATGGAAGCCTTCTTGGTGTTCTTATTGGCACCCTTCCTTCTCTTGCTGTCGGTTGCCTTGCTGGAGAGGTGTTAACCTTATTCCTTTGTCGGAATAATCTAGCGGCCTTGTATTTTATTCCAGGCATTTTGACCTTTATGATAGGCACGTTGGTCACAATCTTTCTCATTGCAGGCGTATCTTATCTTTATTTATGGAAAGAATTAGCGCCTAGCGCCGCCGAATTCAAACGTCGTAATAAAAGCAGCGACTCTTAATCAAGTGAAGTATCTTGCATACGTCTTGATGATTTTTGACTCAGTGGATCAATCTTATCGCACAAAACCCCTATTTCAGAATAGATTCTTTTTTTTGAAAAACGCTGCATCTTTACCAAATCTTCGTCATTTCATATCTTTCTAAGGAAAGACTCTTCTATAATCTAGGCAAGATGAAAAAAGAAATTGAAAACATGTACCGTCCATTGCCTTTTTGGTCTTGGAATGACGAATTAGATCCTCAAGAATTATGCCAACAAATCGAATGGATGCATGAAGCGGGAATCGGAGGATTCTTCATGCATGCCAGAGGAGGATTGAAGACAGAATATCTTGGTGAGAAGTGGTTTGAATGTGTTGAAGCCTGTTCCAAGAAAGCAGAAGAATTAGGGATGCTTTCTTATGCCTACGATGAAAATGGCTGGCCTAGTGGCTTCTGTGGGGGAAAGCTTCTCGAGGAAGAAGAAAACCACGACCGTTATCTTACCTATAGCATTGGAGAATATGATCCAAAGGCAACCATGTCTTATTCTTTAGATGGCGAAAAACTTATCCGGGCGCATTCAGGGAAAAACAACCTTAACGTCTACGACCATATATCCAGCTCGACGGCCGATATCTTAGATCGAAAGGTCGTAAGGAAGTTCTTAGATTCAACCCACGAACAATATAAAAAAAGAGACACGTACCACCTAAAAGGTTTTTTCACGGACGAGCCACAATATCATCGGTGGGGAACCGCTTTTACGCACGCCTTACCGGATTATTACAAAAAACAATACGGGAAAGATCTTTATGATGGCCTAGGATTGCTTTTTGTTGAAAAAGAAGGATATCGCCAATTCCGTTATGAATATTGGAAAGCGATGAATGAATTGATGCATCAAAACTGGGCGAAACAAATCTATGATTGGTGCGAAGAAAATCATTATCGCTTAACCGGCCATTATGTCGAAGAAAATTCATTGCAGATGCAGATGCAATGCTGCGCTGGAATCATGCCGATGTATGAATATGAACATATCCCAGGGATGGATTATCTTGGCCGTTTGGTGACCCCAGATCATTCTTTAGGTTCACATCAATTGCTCTCTGTTTGTGATCAACTTGGAAAAAGACAATCGCTTGGAGAATTATATGGTTGCTGTGGCTGGGACGTGACGCCGTTGCAATTAAAAAAGATTGCCGAATCTTGTTATGTCGATGGCCTTAATCTCTTATGCACGCATCTCTTGCCTTACCATGAAGAAGGGCAAAGAAAGAGGGATTATCCTGCTCATTATTCGTCCTTTAATCCGTGGATTGATAAAGGCTTCCGAGAATTCAACGACTATCTTTCCTTTCTAGGAAAACATATTGCCACGTCTACGGCTGACCCCCATGTCGCCGTCCTTCATCCAATTCGCTCGGCCTATTTCCATTTCAAACGCGAAGATGAAGAACATGCCAACGGGGTTGGAGAATTAGATCGGGCATTGAAGGATTTGATGAATTCTTTGGATGCCAAACATATCTTATGGCACTTTCTAGACGAGACCTTATTAAGAGAACACGGTTTTGTCAAAGAAGGAAAAATCCATCTTGGACGTTGTGTTTATGACACTTTAGTTTTGCCAAAGATTTACACGATGGATGTAACCACCGAACGATTGATCCACGAATTTGTTAAACAAGGGGGAAAAATCCTTCTTAATGATGAAAAACCTCAATATCTTGAAGGCAAAGAATATGATTATTCCTATTTAAATAGCAACATTTCCTTAAATGAAATCGTCGATACTTTGCCTTTCGTTTCTAGCGAAAACATCAATATCAGACTAAATCGCAGAATCTCAGACGAAGGGAAGATTTTCTATTATGTTCTTAATCGTGGAGAACAAGAAGAACACCTGTTCTTGCAAGACAAACAATATCCTTCCTTTGAAGCAGTAGATCTTTATTCAGGTACATCAAAGATCTTCGGTAATGAGATTATCTTGCAAGAAGGAGAATCTCTTTTGCTCTATCCGACCGAGAAGAAACCAGAACAAAATAAGAAGCTTTCTTCATTAGAACTTCCTGAAACCTGGGATGTAGTGGGAACACCAGATAATTATCTTACCTTAGATAAAGCATCTTATTCTTTCGATGGGAAAAAATATGGAAAGACGAGATACGTCATGGCTTTATTTGATGAGCTTCTAAGGAGACGTTATGAAGGGAATCTTTATGTCCGTTATGAATTTGAAATCAAAGACATTCCTTCTCATTGCTCGGCTTTAGTAGAAGATACCAATCTTTTAGAAGTCACAATTAATGGCAAAAACGTTCCTTCGGTAGGGGTATCAAAGATAGAAAGCCATATTCAGGAATTCGATATTGCCCCCTATCTCAAAGAAGGCAAGAATGTCATCGTTACCAAGATGCATTATTTCCAACAAGAATCTGTCTATTATGCCTTGTATGGTGAAAATGTCACCGAATCCTTAAAGAACTGTTTAGTCTACGATTCAAATATCGAGGCAATCTATCTGAAAGGCAATTTTGGAGTTGATGGAGACTTTGAGCCAGGGAAGATGTTGCCTGAAGAAGTAATCCTTGGCGACCATTTCTCCTTAGTGAAACAGAAGAAACATATTGCTTCTTTGATCTTAGATGGTTTCCCGTTCTTTAGAGGAGACGTCACTTTGGAAAGTGAATTTGATGTTACCGATACAGAACGAGAATTAGTCTTGCCTTCTCCTTACCAAATCATTGATTTGACCATCAATGGAAGGAAACTGGGAATGTTTATGTTCTCAAAGAAAATCGATATCTCTAAATATCTTGTGAAAGGGACAAACCACATCAAGATGGTTTTAACCGTCTCTAATCGTAATCTTCTCGGAGAATCTCATACCTATCAGGAAGAGAATCCTAGTGTTTATCCTGATCTTTGGGAACGGCTTGGCCTATGGGAAGAAAACTCTAACGTTAATTATCGGGATAATTATTCTTTCGTTAAGACCTTGTTATAAGAAAAACCGCCACAAGGCGGTCTACTTTATCATTGAAGCGGTTCGTTAGCAAGACCAACCGATGGTGATGCTTTTGATGTAAAGGTAATGACCATGATATGGATCATAATCGGTATCGTCGCTTTCGAATTTCAAAAAAAGACTGGTGTAGGTTTTCTCATCGCTGTCTTTTTTTGTCCAAGAATAGGATTGGTTATAATCGTTAATTTTGGTAATTTCGTTGTTTCCTAAGGCCACCGAACCCATATATGATCCGCTGTCCACAGAACTTCCAACGACGATGTTGAAGGAAGTAATATTATTTAAGCCAATGGTTAAATTTACAAGATCCCAACCCTTATCTAATTTTTTCGTGTTATATAGGAAATAACCCTTCTCACAAAAGCCGGGCGTAGTGGAAGAAGTCATCGAAACACTGATTTCGCTTCTTTCCCCTTCGATGGCAGGTAAAGTATAGCTTCCAGCCCCTTTGTTTAAGATGGAGTGGGAAGGATCAAAATTTGCATCTAACGTGATGGTTTTGCTCGTTGTTGCATTAACGACAGCGATGGCGTTGCTTGCCGTTGTTGCAGAGACTGCGACTAATGCGACAGAGGCGATTGACGCACACATAGAGATTATCAATAAACGTTTACTTTTCATCTTAAATAGCCTACATGCGCAAAATTATAAAGATGGTGGAAAAATTGTCAATGAAAAGATGAAAATATTTTCAATTCGTCGATAATAATTAGACGATTTCTCGCTTTTTTACTCTGTTTAATTCATCACCCCTTAGGATCTTGACGTGACAATTGATGCCACAGTCGATGAAAAAGAATGAAACATAACACCAAATTGGCAATAGAAAACCGTCATTTTCACCAAGTATATCTTGGTCAATTCTAGAATGTTGCTTGATTATTTACTCTTCTCCGCCTTTGTATTCCGTTTGATAGCCGTGATTCTCGCTAGGCCTCAAGTCATTGGGATAATAGATGTCGGATTTGATGTCCAAGGCAATCTTCTGGAGTTTAGAAAGATAGACATAAGGATTTTCGATATCTTCCAACACGGCGGTTTGAGTGTTTGCTTTCAAATAGATGTCTCCGACTTTAAAAAGACGATCAAAAAGGCCAACTTTAAGGTTTACGGATTCAAGAGAAGTGTAATAAATGGATTTAAAATCAATCCCCACGAGTCCGCTGCGGATAATGATGCGTTTATCCGTAAACACGTATTCGATGTTTTTATATCCCGCCAATTTTTTGATGAGGTTTGCGATATAAAGCCAAACGGGTAACAGATGCAAAGCGAAGAAACCGACCATAAAAGCGATCATCCAAGGGGCTTCTTCAACTGCCCCCGTGGTAAACATCGTGACGATAAAGACCGCGTCAATAGAAAACCAAAGCAGGGCCAGCGGCATTCCTTTAAAAATCGCCTCAAGTCGGATGACTCTGGCGTTGGGCTTCAACCTTTGTAGGATTTTCTCGTCTTTTTCTAAGATATCCTCGACGGCATTTTGCTTCATCGGATTCTCTACTTTAAAGTAATTTTCATCAATTTTTGGCATATTCAAATCTCCGTTCGTAATTATAGGCTTTTCCCTCTCTTTTGACGAATGAACCTGCTAACGATTCGCTTCATCGCCTGAAGTTGAGAAAATTTACGGCGACGAGGTTCTGAAATTTTTCAAATTATCGTCGCGAAAGGTTCCTTAGATTGGGAAAAATCGTTTTTTGCTTTAGTGCAGTTAGGTCCTTATTGTCTTGGGGAGGGGGGTCGAATTTGTTTTTTAATCCACGCCCCTCGCCTTTTAGAGCAGTTCCACGCTGTGATTCACGCAACCATATGAGTTAGCGAGCAGATTATATTCGACGTGAAATTGGACGACGCTGTGAGAAGGGATTAAGCGAGTGTATTTAAAATGGTCATCGATGGCATCGCCATAACTGGTGGAACCAATGCCAATTGTGTATTGCTCTGTCCCTATGATAGGAGAGCCATCTTGCTCTCTTACTAAACAGGCAACGGATCCGTTGTTTGTCATTTCGACGACGATGTTGCGGTCACGATCTCCTTGATTGACGAAAGTGAAGGTGTCGATATAATCCATCATCCAATTGCCGAGATTTGCTAAACACCCTCGCCCATCATAATGGTCATTGTCGATGACAATCGGGGAGCCGTCATCTGCCTTGACGGTGTAATATTTGGTCATATCGGTGCCAACCGCCGTATGATACGACTGGGGATTCAGATGGGTGACCCAACTTGTTGCTTCCTGAAGGTGGGCTGTGCTGGCAATTGGGGCATACGGTTCGCCTAGGCTAGGGACATCATCTGCATAATAATTGGTATAAGCCACTGGCAGATGCTGTCTTTCGTCGTTGTCATTGAAGATCCACGTGGCCTGGTTATCAACGACTCCATTGCAATTGTCATAACCGACATACTGAGCCCCATATTGAGCATCATCTCCCTCTTTGGTCGTGATATACCCTTGGTGAGTCTTGTTGTCTTCTTGAATATCATCAGGGTTCCGATAGATATAGAAAGCACCTTCCGCTTGGCCATGGACATCAAATAAGACCGCCCCATTGGAGCAACCGCTCCCGATTCTTTTGTTGGCGGTAAAATAAACGCTGGTTTTGTTGTAGGCATCTGCCGTGGTTCCACCCATGACGTAGATGTGTTTTCCCGAAGGAACGCGATAGGTGATGGGTTGATGATCTTCAGATACGTATTTGTTAGAAAAACCAAAATAGCTGACGTAATTGCTTTCTTGTCTGGCAGTAAAAGAATCAATGCCTTTGACACGGAAGTCGGTGTTATAGAAATCCACCCATTCTTTTTCTCCGTACCAAGCTCCTTCTCCCATTAATTGGAAACCGAGGTTTTTAATGGTGAGATAAAGGTCTTTTTCCCCTGTGTTGCGGACCTGATATCCGTAATAAAAGAGTCCACTGACGGCGTTGTTATGTTCAAAGGTAAAAAAGACTTCTTGATTGTTTAAGGCGTTCCTCGTTAAAGCTTTGTTCAAATCGGCATCGGTGAGTTTTTCGGGATTGTTGCAATTGACATAAAGCGACCCATCGTTCCGTTTTGAATAGTTGAGTTCGGAAGCTTTTAATGGGGAGGAAGAATTAACAGAGGTTGTTTCGAAAGATGAAACGTCAGGGGCGTTAATCGGATCATAGGGCAACACTTTAAGGTGATCCAGACAAGAAACATTGACGTCAAGGGAGCGCTTTTCCTCAGCTGCTAAAATTCTGATATAGAGGAGTTCTCCTTCTTGGAATTCCTGTTGAAAATCAGCGCTGAAATCATGCAAGAGATTTCCTTTGGTATCGTAAAGCTGATAATTCGAGACATTGCTTAAAGTGATTTTGTACTTTCCTGAATAAGGCACCTTCATTTTGAGAAGATATTCCTTCCCTTTGTCGGCATTCGTGGAAAAGGAAGAAAAGCGAAGCTCGGGTAAATTTTGGAAACGTTCGACGATAATACCTTCGCCTGAAAATGAGGTTTCCTCAGAGTCAACGGAACCGTTCTCAGAGGATGGGTCAACTCTTGGTCCGGAACAGGATGCCAGCAAAAGAGCAAAAACAGAGAGGGCGGTGCCTAAATTTATTTTCATCTCGACTTCAGTATACACAAAAAGTTGGCGAATGCGATACAATGAGTGCCGATGATTTTTTCTCAAATACCCGCAGGCAAAAATTTTGTTGTTTTTGGTGATTCTGTCAGTGCCGAGGAAACCTATGACAATCGTGGCAAGACTTACGTCGATCTTATCGTGCGCGCCTTGCACGGCAACTTATTGAGAAACTACGCGATTGGGGGCACGACCGTTACGTATATGTACCAGGGAAGCAACATCGAAAAAGAGTATGGTGAGAATTATGTTGCCATCGACGGGGTGCGTGTTGCTGATATGGCTTTCCGAAAGCACGAATTGGATGAGGTTGATGTAGCTTTCATTCAATATGGGCACAATGATCAATATTTTCAACCTCCGTTAGATCAAAAAGAAAAAAACGTAGAAGACTTTTCTCACATCGCTTCCTTCCAAGAAAGTTATCGCTATATCATCCATCTTCTCAGAAAAGCCAACCCTGCGGTCCAAATTATCTTGATAAATTGCACTTACAGCGAATATGCCGCCCGCAGCAATCAATGGCCCCATGTCCTGACTTATTTTGACTATCGACGGGCGATTGAAGAAGTGGCGAAAGAGAAGAACTGCTTTTTGATTGACCCATGGGATTATTTGCAACGATATTTTGACGGGAAAAACGAAAAGCATTTTTATCATGATGACGTTCATTTAAGCCCGTTTGGCCACGAGAGGTTGGCAAATTTTATCTTACAACAGTAAAAATCACCGTATTTTTCTCTTTTTTATCCTTTTTGAGGCAATCATTTTGCTTTTTTTGTTTTTCAAAAGTGAAATGAAACACGGCACGCAATCAGCCTTTTTTAATAAAAACTATTTTTTTATAGTTTGGTTGCGCTTACAATAAACTTGCCAAAATACAACTTTCACAATTCACATTTTTAGAAAGGAGATCCATGAAAGTTATGAAAAAATTTGCCCTTGTCTTAGCGCCGCTGTTTTTAGCGTCGGCTCTTTTGGCCGCCTGTGGAGGCGGTACCCAGGGGGAGTCTGGTGTTTCGGTAGAACCATCCGTTTCGCAAGAAAGCGTTACTCCTAGCGAGGAACCTGTTTCTTCGGAAGAACCCGTGCACGAGCACGCCTACACCACAGTCGACCTTGTCGCACCTACCACTGAAGCGGTTGGTGCTTCCGACTACCTCAAATGCGAGGAATGCGGAAAGATTTTCAATTCCAAACACGAGGAATTGACTGCTGCCCCTGAATTAGCCAAGATCGAAACGGCTTATACGGTTTCGCAAGTTGGTTCCTTAGGGAGTGTTGTCGAAGGCAAAATCAGCATCTTCAATGATGGTGATGTCGTTTCCAAAGCCGATATCGACAATAATTATGTTCTCGGTGTTGACGCCGACGGCGTGGTCATCTATGCCGGACGTTTCGGCGGAGCGGGTTATGGTGGCCCAGGAGATGGCTTCTACCATGACGGCAATTATGCAGCCACTGCCGGTCAAATCTGCGGCATCTTCGATTTAGATGAAAGATGGGCAGGTTGGCCAGCCCAAGTTGACCTTGATGGCGATGGTATCGAAGAAACAGGTGCCTGGACCTTATTCGACGTCGTTGTTCCTACCGGCGGTTATATCATCGCCGGCGAACAAACCTTAATGGCCGACATCATGTCTGATCTTGCTGGAGTGGAAAAAGATACTTTCTTAGCAGAAGCAGACAACCGCATTTTCGAAGCCGAACTTGGCGATGGCGCATTAAATAAGACTCGTGCCATCGAAGTAGTGGAAGGCGACACTCAAGCCGCTGTCTATGTTCACACCATCGTTCCACCAGTCGTCTCTGGCGTTTTCTATGAAGGAACCAAAACCGGCTCCATGACCGAAACCGAAGAAGGCAGTGGAATCTATACCCTCGACATCGAATTGGCGCTTTGGAACAACGTTTCTCTCTATAAAGTCGAAGCAGACGGAACCAAAACTACGATTTGGTATGACAACACCACCATTTCGGGATTCGTCACGGACGCCGACTCTTCTGGCGCAGACTGGACCGTCCGTCTTTATCATGAAGGTGACGCCAAAGCTTTATATACCGGCACCGGAGGTACTTATCGCTTAATTTACGACAACAACGCAGATACCTTAGAAGTCATCGCCAAAGGCCTCATCGTTGAAGGCGCAAATGGTGGAAACGCTTATAAGGATTATGTCGTCCTTAGTGATGGCGACACCGTCTATACCAAAGAAATGTCCGAATGGGGCAAAATCAGCTTCCACGTTTACGGTGCTGACCTTACCAAGACTACCCTTTGGTATGACACCGTTACCGTCAGTGGTAACGTGAGAGCCGCTGATGTCACTGGTACTGACTGGGGAAAGGATCTCTATCACGAAACCGCAGAAGGCCTTTATTGGTTCTCTTACACCGGTGGAACTTACACCTTTACTTACAACGCAACCAACTCAACCTTAGCTATCGCTGTCGCTGAGTAATTTACAAATCACTAAGGAGTGAGATGATATGAAAAACAAATTATTGCTTACATTGCTCGCTTCAATCCCGTTAGTTCTCGCTGCTTGTGGAGGGCCTTCTTCGGAAGTCCCTTCCAGCGGTGGTGCCGATAGCACTTCCGGAGGGGGTGGATCTTCTTCCGGCAACCTCGATGATGGTTTGGTAACCAATGGCGCTACCGCCAAGGAAAAAGTTGCCATTGTCGCCGATCCTAGAGTGGAAGCCTATACGGCCCATAAGCCATCAGGCGAAGCTATTGGTAACTATAAAACTATCGCCGATGCGATCAATGCCGCTGTCGATTATGATGTCGAGCACAATTCTGATTTGCCAGAAGAGCAATGGGTCTTTGATAGCTATGTCACCAAAATCGATGAAGATTTCGTCTATTTCAGAAACAAAGAAGGATTCACCAAAGGCGAAAACGACGACCAATTCTGGTATTACGAAAACGGCAATGCCCTAGCAGGTTACAATTGCTGGGATAATGCGGATTCCCCACATGTCCTTCGCAACAGCGACCTTATCTCTTATGAAGTCACCGGTTATGGCACGACTTCTCGCCAGGCCTGGAATTCTTATCGTCTGTTAGATTCCTATGGCGACCAAGTCGATGATATGTATGCCCAAACTTGGGAACTTTCTTCAACGATGGATGCCGCCGTTTTAGGCTTCCCGGGACGTTTGATTGGCGTTACGGGATTGAAATACACCATCGATTTGACCAACGTCAAAATCGCCCCACCATACGAAGGGACCGATAAGACTTACGCCTTCATTGGCTTCTATGCGTGGCAAGACTATTATGTCGTCGCCAACGGCATCGCTTGCGACACCTCCACTGGAAACTGGTATCAGTTCATTGGCACGTCTCGTGATGACTCTTTCTCTGATGTTACTTACAACATCGGGGCTTGCGTCATGACCTCTACCTATAATGAAACTGGGGGCTATTTTGTTCCTGACAACCCATCTTTGACGATGGAAATCAAGACCACGCAACAGTATGATTCCCAATTCGATGAATATTATCAATTGGATAAATTGAAGATCAGCATCGAAAATGGTGCGACCTTTGAACGCGATATTTCTGACTCCACGGTCAACAATTTCTTCCCTGGCTATCCACTAGGGTATGAAAATAGCTATGCCTTCATCGCTGGCCTTGATATCAAGAACAACACCGTTCAATCCCAGTACACCGAAGCCACCGATTATTTCAATGGTTCCTTCTTCACTGGTTTAACCGTCACCGATGCTCAGGCTTATGTCCCAACATCTGAGGAAATCAGCGATGTCGTCTATGGCTATGCGATCAATGAGGAATGGAGAGGAAAATGGCACGATATTCTTCTCTCTAATACCGAAGATACGCCAGATCTCTACGACTACACTGTTTTGAATACTTGCGTTTGTTCTTCTTATACTGCCCTAAACGGACACGATGTTTATGACTTCTCCTATACCGGTAATCCTGTCGGTAATGCCAAACTTGGCGTCGAAGCCAGACAATATCAGACCAAGATCGATTCTTTGGATCAAATGAGTGTCGAAGACCTCCTTGCGGATTCTTCTGTCCTAGACGAAATTGCCACTTGGATTGCCGAAGGCTCTACCGTCATTACTCAAAGAATTCGTTTGGTCTTGGATTTCGCTCCTTACTATCGGGCCAAAGAAAAACTCGAGAACTACAACGTTACCGAGGAAGCCAAAGCGGTCATTGAGGCCATCCGTGCCATCGAAATCACCGATTATGCCGGTTTTGGCGAGATTTACACCACCAGTTATGATGCATTAACGGAAGATGAGAAAAACGTCGTTATGTTAACCATCGGCACCGTTGAATTCGGACATCGTCTTGGATTATATCAATTCGCCAATGCCCTTCCAGCGGACGCCGCTGATGCGACTGTCTATTCTTCCTATGTCTTTGTCAATGACAGCGGGACTTTAGATACAACACAATTGACTGTCAAACAGGCTTTTGATGAACTCCTAAGAATCCTTGGACTCATTGCCAAGGGAACGAAGTGGAGTGACTACCCAGGCTACAACGACGATCCTAACAACGGAATGGTCAAGCAAATGAATGGCGACAACAATTTCTGGCCGTCTTTGCGTGTCCAACAATTGTTGGGTTATTTCGGTGGACTTGGACTTTCCAACCCAAGCTATGTTGACTACCTGCTTGATGCTGTGGAATATCGTAGCTTCTACGATGGTTTCTATTATCCTCTTTATCAGACGACCAAACTTGCTTTGAGAATCAATAACGAAGGATTAACCGCACTTTCGGATTTAACCGCTGACGAACTCCGCTTCTTGAACGAAGTTTGGACTTCTGGTTATGTCATTTCCATCCACATTTCTTGGAACTGGAATTCCGGTGACAAATTGGAAACCTATTATTCCACCCGTGCCAGAGGCATCTGCGTCATGGCTGGTGGAGATATGACCACAAAGTGCCGTGAATATTTCGCCACTGTCGGCGAATTCTTGACCTCGCTTGGCTACACCCTTAACAGCAATGGCTGGGGTGTCACTGCATCGGTCATTGAATAAAACACCAACAAACCATCCCTCTGGGGCGTGCATTCGTCACGCCCCTAGGGCTGGTCTTAAAACGATACGCGTTGATTAATCAACGAAAGGAGGTTTTAGTATGAATAAAGCAAAATTGTTTCTCACCTCATTGCTTGTTTTAGCTGGGCTTTCTAGCTGTGTCAGAATGCCTGATGATGTGAATGAAGCAACGGAGAACATTGATTGGGATGTCGATCTTTCTCAGCCAATTAAATTAAGAGGAATCTATCCGACGACTGGCATCAGTGGTTTCGGTGTGGATGATTCCGCGAAAATCATTAAAGAAACTACCGGCTACGACGTTGCTTATGAAGAACTTTCTTCTGCCAACGCCGACAACGACGTTTCCAATATTTTCTTAAACCAAGATAAATATCATTTCCTCAAATTGACAGAAGCCCAATACCATCCAAACGCTAAAGATGGCACCCTTTTGGATTTGACCCCATTACTTGAGAAAACCGAATCTGGACGAATCTTAAAAGAATTGATTGGCTTGACCAATTATGGCTGGGATGCAACCTCCTTTACCAACAGCAATGGCAAAAAATGCATCTACGCCGTCCCTGATTTTGGTTATTGTGTCATGGAAGACACCGCTTTCGTGTGGAACACCAGCCATTTAAAAGAGATCGGTTATGTGGATGATGAAGGCAATGCTAGAACGCCAGAAAGCTTAACGGAATTCACCGATGCCTTAAATAAATTGCAAGCCAAATACGGAGCTTCTAATGATACCTATCACGCCTTGGCTTTGGCAGGCAGCAACGCCGTTGAAATTCCGGCTTTGCTAGGCGCCTTCGAATGTCCAAATGCCTTCTATTTAAATGATCAAGGGAAAATTACTCAAAACGTCTTCTCTGAAACTCAATCCTATTACGTGGAATACCTCCACGAATTAAGAAACAACGGGATTATCAATAAGAGCTGGCAAAATAGCGATAACGCTGGCGTTATTAATGATTTCTCTGAGGGCAGAGCCTCTTGTGTTTCTCTCGCCTATTGGTGGGTTGAATCTTTAGTTAACGGCATTGTTGCGAAAGGCAAGGTTGCCGAAGAAGCGGGGATTGAAAACAACTATCAGTCCGTCCATGATAAAGCGTTAATCTGGAACACCCGCATTCGTGGGGACGGATCTCATCATTCCGTGAATCAAACCAAAGCCCGACATCTTGGAGGGGATGATGGCGTTTCTTATTACACGGCAATCCCATATTACATGGCAAAAGATGCTGTATACACCATCGATTTCTTAGCGAAGAAGATGCTGTATTTTTCCAATTATTATGGCGGCACGTCTTTGTCGTTAGAAGAAATTGCCAACATGAAACGTGATGACGGAACTCCAATTGACGAAACTTGGATTCAAAACAATGTTCACTGGCGTCAAATCGCAACACCAGAAGGAGCGAAAGATTATTATCCGGCTGGCGATTATGGCTACCAAGAATTCGAAGATATGAGCGAAAAGATCATTTATTTGCGCCCATATACTCACGAAATCAAATACGAAATTGACCCTGCCTTGCCACATGATGTCAAAGATGGGGAAACCTTAACCACCAAACTCAATAACGAGACGACCACGCAAACCTTAAATGGCACGACGATGACAAGAACGGTCAGTGGCGGTGGTATTTGGGTGCAACTCACCCCACGTTATATGACTCAGATTGTCGATAATTCTCAATATTGCAACGGCACCTTATCGCCATCGGCCAATACCCTCTTCCACTTAAGAGAGACCGGCTTTGACGCCTGGCAAGTTACTGTGCCGATGGATGAAACCATCATCCTCAATCCGATGACCATGATGCCACCGATGCCACACTGGGCACCGATCTCCATTCTCTCCCGCACGGTCGCCAAACGTGGTTTAGCAACGGCGATTGACTGCGCCGCCACGACCACGCCAACCAAGGCGTTGGAAATTACTCGTCAAGCCCTTTTGACCACTTATAAAAAGGGATCCGATGGCGAACGTTATTATTATTGGAGCGAAGAGATTTCGAACGAAATGACCGAATGGTATAACAACGTCAAACTCAAGAGATCTTAATTATGGCTTCCGCAACCAACGCACTGAAAAGATCAGCCAAGGAAAACGTTTATAAAAAAGGCTTTTGGCAACGGCAAAAAGAAGGGTTCCAGAAAAATAAAGGCATTCTCTGGTTCATCATTCCCGCCGCCGCCTTCACGATTGTTTTTTCCTACATTCCGATGTTTGGCGTGACCTTCGCCTTCAAAGACACCCTCTTTGATAAGGCGATGCGCAGTAACGCCAATATCTTAGGGGCATTAGCCTATTCCAATTGGACGTTAGATACATTTGGCTCTATTTTTAACGACACGTTCTTCGTCGCTTTATCAAATTCTTTGATCATCAACTTAATTAAACTGTTCTTGGTTTTCCCGTTGTCGATCATCCTCGCCATCCAGCTTTCTGAAATCAAAAGCCAAAAATTGGCCAAACTGATTTTGATTATCCTTTGTATTCCAAACTTCCTATCGTGGACGGTTGTCATCAAAGTATGGACCAACTTCTTTGATCCGGAAATTGGGATGTTAGGCCGTTGGCTTTCTGGACTCACCAATGGGGAACATATCACCTATTACGAAGCATCCTTTAAGCCATTATTCATTTTCTATGCCGCCTGGAAAGGGGCGGGGTGGGGTTCTATCCTTTATTACGCCGCGATTACAGGCATCGACAAGTCTTATTACGAATCTGCCACTTTAGACGGGGCTAACAAACTCCAAAAAGCGTTATATCTTACGATCCCTTCCATCGGAGGAACCATTGCTTTGATGTTGGTATTGAACATCTCTGGTTTTACTGGCGTTGGTTTGGAACAAGTCAAACTGATGTTAGATACCGGCAATGCTTCGGCTTATTATCAGACCCAATGGACATTGGATCTTTATATTTGGGAATTGTCCATCGGCCAAGGGGCAGGTGTTAGCTACGTTCAAGCGGCTGCTGTCGGCGTATTCAACGGCTTTGTCAGCCTGTTCTTGATGTTACTTGGCAACGCGATTACCACAAAGACGTTGCATCGAGG